>OJDV01000042.1_pt1 | contig 100536 bp, 96 predicted proteins | sample 1592911 | NCBI WGS metagenome assembly OJDV01 (sample SAMN05416860, study PRJEB24817) | seawater metagenome | isolation source: Sea water | place: Canada:Atlantic | collected 2013-11
AGATTTCTGCCTGTCTCGTGGGCTCGGAGATGTGTATAAGAGACAGGGTTTAGGGGGTGGGAATCCCAATGCCCCAGTTGGGACAGGGGGTTAATCTATTGAATTTATTATATTTATGCGAAAAACTTGAGACTTAATGGAACCCCTCAAGAAGGCGTAGTGTGCATTCTATTAAACCTTTGCAACGCGTGGGCTGAAGTCCACTCTACGCTTGCTAATGACCGCTATGTGGATAAAGTGACGAGATTGACCCTGCCCACTAGATTGTCGAATATCGACGGGCTGAGCGAGAAAATAACATGTCTGATGATTGGATCACCTTCGTTCTCTGCAAAACTGGATATGTACCACGGAAAGAAGACCAAGAAGCGGCGCTAAGGGCTTTTCATTCTTTTGCGCCTGACGCGGACGAAATCTCAATTATTCATCACGATAATATCGAATTCTTCGATTGTGGTTCTAACTTCGAAGCCGTGAAATACCCAAACTGTGGAACTGAGATTGATGCCACGTGGTGGAGTGATACAATGTCAGAAGATTATGTTTCCAATGACAATTCTCCATTAAAGGTGCCTGTTCTCCAAAGCCTTTCTAGATGGATAATTGGCAAACCCGCCAATCTTACAGGCGACTTTGAGGGAGGCTTTCAACTCCTAAAGTATACACTTCCTTGCTGCCAGCATCACGCGAGCCTAGATTCGCTAGACTATCAGTGGCCGCAAGCCTTCGGACGCATTGGTCTGAGCGGAATGAATTGTAATATTGGGGGGATTACAGGTGATCAGATCGCTGCTATAGAGGCCTCGTTAAAATGCTGCACGACAGTGATCTATCAACATATTTGACCACTTTGCATAACCAGTCTGGGGTTACTTTGGGCTCACTCATAACATCCAAAACTTAAATCGTCTGATCATACTCCCCAACAGATGGCTCTGTACGTACAACGGCATCGATATCCGCGAATATCGCGCGCATCTCGGCATCTGATGCGGGGCTTTCGCAGACGACGACCAAGTTAGGTGTATTGGATGAGGCGCGTACCAATCCCCATGCGCCGTTGTCTAGAATGACGCGTGCGCCGTTTACGGTGACAACTTGCGCAATGCTGCGGCCTGCGATTTTTGTGCCTGCTTCATGCATATCCACCAAGCGTTTCACCAGCCGTTCCAGTACATCGTATTTTTCCAGATCGGGGCAGCACGGTGACATGGTGGGGGTGGCGTAGGTGACAGGTAAGGCGCGGCGCAAATCAGCCATTGTCATGTCGGGGTTGCGGTCTAATAGTTTGCACATTTCAACTGCTACACGCATACCGCAATCATAGCCCCGCCCAATAGGTTCGGCCAAAAAGTAGTGGCCTGATTTTTCAAAGCCTGCTAATGCGCCCAATTCTTTGACGCGGCGTTTCATGTGGCTGTGGCCAGTTTTCCAGTAATCCGCTTTGGCACCATGTTTTAGCAATTCAGGGTCGCTGGCGAAAAGCCCTGTGGATTTCACGTCTGCCACGAATGTGGAGTTTGGGTAGATTTTGGATAGGTCACGGGCCATAATGACACCGACCTTATCGGCAAAAATTTCTTCGCCTTCATTGTCAACCACACCGCAACGGTCACCGTCGCCGTCAAAACCAAGGGCAAGGTCTGCACCGCTTTCTTTGACAGAGGCTGACATATCGTGCAGCATTTCCATCGCTTCGGGGTTGGGGTTGTAATGCGGGAATGTGTAATCCAGACCGTTGTGCGACGGGACCACTTCAACGCCGATACGTTCCAGAACTTCGGGCGCAAAGGCTGATGCGGTGCCGTTGCCAGTGGCACAAACCACACGCAGTTTGCGCGACATTTTAAAGTCACCCACAAGGTCATCAATATAGGCTTCTTTGACGCCTTCAACGAATTCATATTTGCCACCCTCGCGGGCAACGGTTTCACCGTTTAGCACAATATCGCGCAAACGGCCCATCTCGTCAGGCCCGTGGGTTAGCGGGCGTTCAAAGCCCATTTTAACCCCTGTCCAGCCGTTTGGATTGTGTGAAGCCGTGACCATCGCCACCGCAGGGGCATCTAAGTGAAACTGGCTGAAATAGGCCATTGGGGACAGGGCAGGGCCGATGTCTTTGACATGGATACCTGCCTGCATCAGCCCCAACATCAGGGCGTTTTTGATGGTCAGTGAATAGTCGCGGTAATCATTACCCACAGCTATTACAGGCTCAATCCCGTTTTCAAACATCTGCGTGCCAAGGCCCATGCCCAGTGCGGTAATGCCGGGCAGGTTAATGTCATCTGGATATTTCCAGCGCGCGTCATATTCGCGAAAGCCTGTGGGCGTAATCATGGCGTCGCGCAAGAATGCCCATGTATTCGGCGTGCAATTTGGGATCGGTTTTGACATTTTTATTCCTTATTATTTGGCTGGCTTTGCGGGGTAGCCAATAGCTTTACGGATGCAAACACGTTTTTTCAATGTGATCCGGTTGATACGGTATATAGCCCCATTTGGTTTTGGTATATTTATGGGGCTATAGATTTTTAACTTGTCAGTTGTTCGCGCAGAATGGATGCGGTTAACGAGACCATTAAAAACAACCCGGCAAATATCAAAGTCGCAAGCAGGGTGTTTTCAAAAGATTTGGGGTAGCTGGCTTCATCAGGGGCTACGGGTGCCACAGCCATAGATAAATATCTGGTTTGACGGTTGGCTTCAACGCGCGCGGTTTCCAGTTGCAATAAAGAACCTGATAGTAATTCTTGGCGTAAAAGCAGTTGTGATTGTGCCGATTGTAATTCGGCGGTTACTTTAGCCAAAGATGTCGTGGCATCAGTGCCTTGTGTCAGTTGCCCACGCAGTTTTTTAATCATTCCCTCACGGCTTTTGATCGAGCTTTCAAGAACCTTTAGTTTGGTTTTGTTGGGGCGCGGATTATCCTGCAGCTCTATCATTTCCAGCTCTCTTTGTTGAAGATCGGTTTCCAATTGCTGGATTAATGCCATTTGCGCGGCAATTTCGCTTTCTGGGCTTAGAACCCCCAGTTTTTCCTGTAACTCAACAACACGGTCTTGGGCTTCTGTGAATTTAGTTTCTGCCTTCTCATAGCTATCACGCGCACCCTTCATCTGATCTTCGCGCAGGCGTTGGGTTAATTGGTCAACTTTTTGCTCGGCATATCCGATTAGTGCTCTGGAAAACTCAAATGACATTTCAGGGGAAGGGGTGACAACTTCCATCTTGATAATGCCCTCGGTCGGGTCAAAACCGATTTGAACACGCTTTTTATAGGTTTTATAAGCAGTTTCGTTGGTTACAGTGCTATCCAAACGTTGCAAAGCATCCACATCATCGCCTTGGAAGATATGCTTAAACCCAAGGTCATCATCTAGTCGTGCCATCGCATCACGCGAAGACAAATAGCCCTGAACTGCGATTGAATCTTGTGCAGTAGCCAGCAATGAGCTGCTTAAAAAACCACCAGCCCCAGCACCTGGAAGTGAAGGGTTATCGGCCTTTTGGATGACAAATTCAGTGAATGACGCATACATTGGGGTTGCGACGCGGTAAAAGTAGTAACCAGCCAACATTGATGGGATAAGTACAAAACAGATCAATTTCGTAATCATTGCAGCAATGCGCTTACGGCGACGCTTAACCAAATCTTTTTGGATTTGGTCAACTTCTAGCATTCTTTGGTCGTTATCAATTTGGCGTGGCTCGGTAACCTCTGTTCTGCGCACAGTCACAGGTAAGTTCGCCATTGGTGCAGGTGTATCAGCGTTTGCTGCGTTTTTCAGCATGTTGGTTGACGGCTGAAACGGGTCAATACCGTTTTTCCGTAAAACCCTGACTGCATCTAAATCGGATGTTACCTGAAAGCCGTGTTTTTGGGCAACGCGCCTTGCGATACGCAAATCGCGCCCTGTCAGGTTTTCTTTTTTGATAAGGTCAATTTCTTGGCGTGCTGATAAATTCGGACCTGCTTGCGGGGCAGAGGCGGCTTGTTCATTTGCAGGGGGTGCGCGTCTGACTGTTGGGCGCGGTGATGCAGGCTGGCCTTGGTTGGCAGGCTCTGGCCTGCGCATAATACGGGGTTTGTTTTCATTATTAGGCATAATTATAAACCTGCTTCGCCTCTTCTAATGTGTCATAGAATGATAGCCGTCCATCGCGCAACACGGCGGCCGTATCGCAAAATGCTTCCAGTATATCGGCCTGATGAGATACAATTACCACGGTGGATTTTTGCAACCGATCACGCAGAACAGAGCCTGCTTTTTTGTTGAACTCTACATCTGTTGATTGCGGCATGCCTTCATCAATCAGATAAATATCAAATTCAAGGGCAAGCAACAAAGCTAACATAAAACGCGCCCGCATACCTTTTGAATAGGTTGCGATGGGCATGTCAAAATACTCTTCCAAATTACATAAGTACCGACAAAACGCTTCTACATAATCGGGTTCTAACTTGTATAGTCTGGCAATGTAGCGGCAATTTTCTGTGGCAGTATGTTTGTTGTTCAAGCCGCCCATAAACCCCAATGGAAAGGATATTTTTGAAGAGCGCATGATTTCGCCTTCATCAGGTTTTTCCAAGCCGCACATCATATTTATCAATGTGGTCTTGCCAGTGCCGTTGGGCGCAAGAATGCCGATACTTTTGCCTAGTTCCACACGAAACGACGCCTGATCTAAAATGACCTTGCGCTGTTGCCCCGTCCAAAAGGACTTACTCACGTTTCTGAATTCAATCACTCAGATGCCTCAACCCGTTTATGCCCGTGCTACTTTGTAGCCTTTTTTTATTATACCCGTCATTTATGAAGGGTTTATTATTATGTGTATATGGCCCTTATGGGCGATGAAATGCAATGTATTTGTCTTAAACAGACCTGAATTTGCAAATAATGAACCAAAAATATCGATAAACTGTGCTAATCCGCTGGAATGTGGCAGAAATATGCGCGGATGTTATTTTTGCAAAGGCAGTGGGCTCAAATAAAAATGTCGTTTTTGTAATATCAGGGGTTAAACTTTATAATCAATCTTGTTATTGATTACGCATCGGCCATATCAACTGCATGGCTTAGAAGATCGCTAGGTGGGGGATTGATGCTTCGTACGATATTAACTGCACTGACACTTTTTGCACTTTGGTTGTTAATGTCGGGTATCTACAAACCGTTGATCGTTTGGATGGGCGTTGGATCATCCGTGATTGCAGTTTATGTGGTGCGCCGCATGGATAATGCAGCCGACACAGAACGTCTTGCCGTTCGGTTAAGGCCGCTGACGACAATCGGATATTGGTTTTGGTTGCTGATTGAAATTGCCAAGGCAAATTGGGCAGTTACAAAGCTTATCCTATCGCCAAAAATGAACTTAAACCGTCATCTGTTCAAAGTGCCCTACACGCAGAAAACCGATTTGGGTCAAACCATTTTCGCGAACTCTATAACACTTACACCTGGTACAATTTCGGTTGAAGTTGAAGAAGGTGATTTTTTAGTACACGCGGTTTCATATTCAGGCGATGACATGGATGCCCTATCTGATATGGATCGCCGTGTTGCCGCAATAGAAAGCGCAGGTGCCTGATGTTTTTAGTCGCGGCAATAGCACTGTTTATATCAATGGCACTGGTTTTGGTGCGGCTTTATGCGGGGCCAACCTTGTACGACCGCGTTTTGGCAGTGAACAGTTTTGGCACGCTAACCGTGTTGTTTATCGCGGTTCTTGGCTTTTTAAATGGGCGCCCTGATTTTCTGGATATTGCCTTGCTTTATGCGCTTATTAACTTTGTGGGAACCATCGCAATCTTGAAATTCTTCCGCTACCGCGCATTGGGCGATGTTTCGCAAATGCCTGATACAAAAGGGCGCAAATGATGGGTTTGATTGTTGAAATCCTAAGTTGGATATTAATTGTTTCAGGTGGGGCATTCACTTTGATCGGTGCTATCGGCACATTGCGGTTCCCAGATTTCTGGTCACGTCTTCATGCGGCATCTGTCAGTGAAAGTGCGGGCATGATATTGTTGATATTTGGTATGTGTTTGCAGGCGGGCCCGACGTTGATAACCGTAAAGTTGCTGATTATTGGCGCGTTTATTATCATCACTGGCCCCACTTCAACCCATGCGGTTGCCAGTGCTGCTTTAACTTCAGGTGAAACCCCTGAAAGCGATGAAGATACGCGCAAATCACAAGAAGGAAAATCTTGATATGATTGAAACATTTATCAATATCATCCTTTTTGCAATGTTGGTTCTAACTGCCCTTGCAATCGTTCGTATAGACCAACTGTTTGGCGTGGTGATGTTATCAGGCGTGTTCAGCCTGTTATCAGCCTTGTTGTTTGTCACGTTAGATGCGGTTGATGTGGCCTTTACCGAGGCTGCCGTGGGTGCGGGTATTTCAACCGTGTTAATGCTGGGTACGATTGCGCTGACGGCGCGTACGCAAAAGAAAGCCACCCGTTCCGGCTTTGTGCCATTTATCGTTGTTGCGGTAACGGGGGCAGCACTTGTTTACGGCACGTTGGACATGCCCAGTTTTGGTGATCCGAATGCGCCTGCGCAACTGCATGTAGGCCCAGAATATTTGGCTGGCAGTATAACAGACATCGATGTGCCCAATGTGGTTACATCCATTTTGGCCAGCTATCGTGGGTACGACACGCTTGGCGAAACCGCTGTGGTGTTTACCGCAGGTATCGGGGTGCTTGTGTTGCTTAGTGGCCTTGCGCGTCGACGCCGTGAAGATGAAGAAGAGGAGGACGCGTAATGCACCACCACCACATCATTCTGCGCGTTGTCACAAAAATGCTGGTCGGCACCATCATATTGTTTGCCTTCTATGTGCAATTCCACGGTGACTTTTCCCCCGGCGGCGGCTTTCAGGCGGGCGTAATTATGGCTGTGGCCTTTATTCTTTACGGGATTGTCTTTGGGTTGAATAAAGCCAAACAGGTTTTCCCCGCTTGGGTAGTGCATAAATTGGTGGCGCTGGGTGTTTTGGTCTATGCAGGCACGGGCGTTGCCAGCATGTTGTTGGGGTATAATTACCTTGATTACGGCGCATTTAACCCACACCACCCAAGCCACGGGCAACACTGGGGCATTTTGGCGGTAGAGCTTGGGGTAGGCATTACAGTGACAGGTGTAATGGTTGCGATTTATTATGCTTTTGCGGGTCGTCCGCCACCGATGAAAGATGAGGATTGGTGATGATTAACGTGGATTTCATTATCGGTCATATGAATTATTGGTTGTTCATCGTTTTGATGATGACAGGGCTATATATCGTTGTGGCACGCGGCAATCTGGTAAAGAAAATCGTCGGGCTGAACATCTTTCAGACCTCTGTTTTTATGTTCTATATATCTATTGGTAAAGTTACAGGCGGCACTGCCCCGATTTACCCTGTAGACAGTCAGGGCCATATACAGGTTGATCCGTCGCTTACCTATTCTAACCCGCTGCCGCATGTGCTGATCCTGACCGCGATTGTTGTGGGTATTGCCACCACATCGTTGGCGTTGGCATTGATTATCCGCATTCGCGAAGAATATGACACCATCGAAGAAGATGATATTTTGAAGATAGAGCGCGAACTAAGTGCGCAAGATAGCAAAGCCCACGGCTCTGCAATGGGTGGACGCGCGTAATGTCAGCTACAGAAGTTCACCACGTTGCAAAAACACTCATGGATCATCTGCCTATATTGCAGGTTGTTATTCCGTTGATGTCAGCGCCTTTGATTGTTATGATCGGTAACCGCAATTTGGCGTGGCTTATTGCTTTTGCTGCCAGTGCTGCCAGCTTTGTCATCGCATGTCTTCTATTATCAGACGTCATAGATGGCAGTGTTATATCCTACCACATCGGTGGTTGGGCCCCGCCTTTGGGCATCGAATACCGAATTGATGCGCTAAACGCCCTTGTTCTGCTGCTGATATCTGGCATTGGTACCATCGTTTTACCTTATGCATATACAAGCGTGAAAGCCGAAATTCCGCAACGCTTGCACACATTGTTTTATGCGCTTTACATGCTGTGCCTGACAGGTCTGTTGGGTATGGTCGCCACAGGGGACGCGTTTAACGTCTTTGTTTTCTTGGAAATATCATCGCTGTCTACCTATGTGCTTGTGTCACTTGGGGCCAACAAAGATACCCGCGCCCTGACAGCGGCCTATGATTATCTAATTATGGGCACCATCGGGGCCACATTCTTTGTTATCGGTCTGGGTATGCTTTATATGGCCACTGGTACATTGAATATGGCCGATCTGGCTGACCGTATTGCAGAACAAGGTGCCAACCGCACCGTGCAGGCGGCGTTTACATTTATTGTAGTTGGCATGGGCCTGAAAGCGGCGATGTACCCGTTGCACCATTGGTTGCCCAACGCCTACACTTATGCGCCCTCTGCGGTGACAACCTTCTTGGCCGCCACGGCCACCAAAGCCGCGATCTATGTGTTGCTACGTTTCATGTTCTCGGTCTTTAATCCTGGGTTTCATTTTGAAGACTGGACGCTTTATCTGATCTTCATCCCGTTTGCTTTGCTGGCGATGTTCGCAGCCTCTTTTGTGGCGGTATTTCAAACCAATCTTAAACGGATGTTGGCGTTTTCTTCTATCGCGCAAATCGGATATATGCTGCTTGGTATCGCTATGTTGAATGCGACAGGGTTATCTGCCTCTATCGTGCATTTGGTCAATCACGGCATAACAAAAGCTGCCCTGTTTATGGGGGCGGGTGCTTTGATACTTTATTCGGGCAGTGCGTTTTTTGACAATCTGAACGGTCTGGGCCGCAAAATGCCCCTAACAGGGGCTACGATGGTTGCGGGCGGTCTTAGTCTGATCGGTGTGCCAGGAACTGCGGGTTTCATTTCTAAATGGGTTTTGGTGCAAGCTGCGTTTGAAAACGGCTGGTGGATTATTGCTGTGGCCATCATGTTGTCGTCGCTTCTTGCCGTGATCTATGTTTGGCGCATGTTCGAGGTGCTGTATTTAACCGCCCCTGATGAAGGTTGCACAGCAACTGATCCGCCGCTTCCGATGTTGATCCCGATGCTGATCTTGGCGGTTTCATGTATCTGGTTCGGGTTTGATACTGAACTTACACTTGGTTCGGCGCAGGTTGCAGCCGACGGTCTGCTGGCAGGTTCTGCTGGTATGATGGCGCATTAGGGGTTACGGATTATGGATACATCAACAGCCCTATACCTGACCATGCTGATCCCAACGGTTGCTATGGCTGGCAACATGGTTTGGAAAAATCAGGAAAACTTGCGCGATGGTATAACGTTTATCTGCGCCTTACTAACCTTCGCCTGCGTTCTGGTGATCCTATGTAATGTTGGAAACGCCACCACAGGCCCCTATGAACTTTTCGAGGTTGTTTCTGGCCTAAGCATATCGTTTCATGTTGAGCCGCTTGGCTTGATGTTTGCCATCATCGGTTCTGGCCTGTGGATTATCACCCACATTTACGGTGTGGGGTATATGCGCGGTAATAACGAGCAACATCACGCAAGATTTTTTGCCTGTTTCAGCATTGCTATCGCGGCTGTTATGGGCATCGCGTTTGCATCAAACATGTTTACGCTGTTTGTGTTCTACGAAATTTTAACGTTGTCCACATATCCGCTGGTTGCCCACAAAGGCACGCCAGAAGCGGTCAAGGGTGCGCGCACTTATCTAAGCATACTGATCGGCACCTCTATTGCGTTACTACTGACAGGCGTGATTTGGACGTTCACCATCGCAGGTACATTGGATTTTACCAAAGGCGGTATATTAGAGGGCAAAATAGCCCCCACATTACTACCAGTTCTGTTGGGCCTATACGCTTTTGGCATTGGTAAAGCGGCATTGATGCCGTTCCACCGCTGGTTGCCTGCCGCAATGGTTGCCCCAACACCTGTGTCGGCTTTACTGCACGCGGTTGCTGTTGTGAAAGCGGGTGTGTTTTCTATGCTTAAGGTCGGTATTTATATCTTCGGCATTGATTTTCTGGCCTCTACGGGCGCATCTGAATGGTTGATGTGGTTGGCAGCCTACACCATTATTGCCGCATCCGTTGTCGCTATGACCAAAGACAACCTGAAAGCACGGCTTGCCTATTCCACCGTGTCGCAACTATCCTACATCACGCTTGGCATGGCACTGGCCACATCTATGGGTGCGCTGGGCGGTGGTATGCACATCGCAATGCACGCGATGGGTAAAATCACGCTGTTTATGTGCGCAGGTTCTATTTATGTCGCCTACCACAAAACAGAAATTAGCCAGATGCAAGGGCTGGGTCGTATCATGCCGATTACATTTGGCGCCTTCCTAATCGGTGCCTTGTCGATCATCGGATTGCCGCCATTGGGTGGCTCATGGCCGAAGTTTTTGTTGATGGTGGGTGCTGTTGATGCGGGCCACCAGATTATTATCGCAGTGTTGATGATTAGTTCATTGTTGAACATCGCCTATCTGTTACCGCTTGTAGGGCGCGGTTTCTTTCGCCCTGCGACCGATAGTAAATTACCCAAATCATTTGCAGAGGCCCCACTTTTGGTCTGGCTACCACCCGCAATCACGGCCACAGGCTGTATTATACTGTTTTTCTACGCAGGAAGTATTCAAGATTTCCTAGCACCCATAGTGGAGAATTCACCATGACCGATTATCAAACTGACATCCCCAAACAGGGTGAGACCCAAAAGGCTTATGCAAAACGGTTAGAAGCTGAAGGTCAGCGTGAAATATATATTCGCAAAGCCTTACGCGAACATTTAGGGCTAACAATAGAAGAGATAATTCTGGTTTGCTCTGAATTGCCTGAGGCGCGCAATCGCGAGTTGCAAGACCTGCGCAGCCGCTTTCCAACATTAAGCGAAAACCGATTTGCTTGGAAAATCTCTAAATCTCTTACAATTTCCAAGGAAGACGCCCTTGTTTGGTCGCAAACAATCCTAGCAGCAGAAGGAAGCGCGTGATTATGGCGCAAAAACCAAAAGACGATCCCGCTACATACCCTGCTTTGGGCCGTATGATGACTTGGGTTGATAAAAAAGGGTCTGACAAAAAAATTGTGCGGGCTTTGATCGTTGCCTGCATAATCGTTTTTTTACTGGAATTTACATACGAAAAACACCCTCACTTTGGTGTGGAAGGTGTCACAGGATTTTATGCCTTTTATGGTTTCATCATGTTCACAGGCCTTATTTATGTGGCCAAAGGTTTACGCGTTCTGATCAAACGCCCCGAAGATTATTACGGCGATAAAGCCGTAGACACTGAAGAATATCCCGAAGATCAACTTGATAAGCGGGAGCACAACGATGTTTGATGCACTCCCAACAGCGTTTATATTCTTCGCTGCCGCTGCAATTCTGTTGGCACTGCCAAAAGGTAATATGCGTGGGCTACTCCTATTAGCCACCCCAATCCTTTCTGCCATCATGGCATGGAATGCAGGTCTAGGGAATTTCGCACAAATCGGGTTCTTCGGTTTTGAGCTGGAACTTATGCGACTTGATGGATTAAGCCGTATATTCACACTGGTATTTTGCCTAGCCGCCTTCTTGGGCAACCTATATGCATGGCATGTCCGCGATACGACCCAACAATTAGCAGCGCTATTATATGCTGGTTCCGCCATTGGTGCGGCCCAAGCAGGCGACATGATCACCCTGTTTTTCTATTGGGAAGGCACGGCCATAGCCTCCGTTTTCCTAATCTGGGCACGCGGTACTGAAGCGGCTTATTTTACAGGTATGCGCTACTTGATCATTCAGGTCGGGTCAGGCGTGATTTTAATCGCTGGTGTTGCGGTATTTTACCGTGAAACCGGGTCAATCTTGTTTGAAACCATGACACTAGGTTCCTTGGGGACATGGTTGATATTCATCTCCTTCGGGATGAAATGTGCGTTTCCACTCATGCATAACTGGTTGCAAGACAGCTACCCAGCTGCAACTGTTACAGGGACTGTAATCCTATCAGCGTTTACCACAAAGCTTGCGGTTTACGCATTGGCACGTGGTTTCCAAGGTACGGAAATCCTGATCTACATCGGCACAGTTATGACGCTTTTCCCGATATTCTTTGCAGAGATTGAAAATGATCTGCGCCGTGTGCTTGCGTACTCGCTGAATAACCAGCTTGGTTTTATGGTTGTGGGCATCGGCATCGGCACTGAAATGGCGATGAACGGTATGGCGTCCCATGCGTTTGCGCACATCTTATACAAAGCATTGCTGTTCATGTCCGTAGGGGCTGTTCTGTTCCGCACAGGGACATCAAAAGCGTCCGAGTTGGGCGGATTATATCGAACTATGCCGCTAACCGCGATTTTCTGTTTGGTGGGGGCTGCATCGATTTCTGCATTTCCACTCTTCTCTGGCTTTGTAACCAAATCCCTGACACTCACCGCCGTTGCCGAAGAGCACCGCCAAATCATCTGGCTCTGCCTTGTATTTGCTTCCGCTGGTGTGTTATCCCATTCAGGCATCAAAATCCCGTTCTTTGCTTTCTTCGCTCATGACAGTGGTATGCGCCCGAAAGAGGCGCCGCGCCATATGTTACTGGCAATGGGAATAACTTCATTCCTCTGTATCGCAATCGGTGTATACCCAGCACCGCTTTACGCGATCTTACCGTTCGAAGTGGTCGACGCGCACCCCTACACAATGGGTCACGTAGCAGGGCAACTACAGTTGTTACTCTTCGCATTACTGGCGTTCGCATTCCTGTATCGCAAAGGCATTCACCCGCCTGAAATTCGGGCGGTTAATATTGATACCGACTGGACATATCGCAAAGCAGGCCCCGCCGTGCTGTACTGGCTAAGATGGGCTGTTGGCTCGTGCTATTGCTGGATTGTTGGCTTGTTGGAAAAAACTACAACCCGCACCATTAGGCGCTTGTATAATTCCCATGGGCCAGAGGGCCGCATGGCGCGCAACTGGCCCACAGGGGCGATGGTAATGGCAATAGCGGTACTGTTAGGGGCGACGTTGCTGGTGAACTTTTTGGCTTAAGGTGGGCTTTAGCCCATGCGTTCCCCGATCAAGTCGGGGATGACACCTGCTAATTGTCACCTTCAGTTCGGGCGTTGCCACCCCCGATTTAATCGGGGGCCCCATCCAACAATCAAAACACCTTACACATAAGCCGCCCAAGCCAACCCTGCGATAACCGATCCGACTATACCGATGCTGATATAAGCCACAAATACCCGCGTCTTAACCAAAGCCCAGACTGCGATGGCCGCAGGAATACAGCTAACACCACCAGCCATCATAAAGCTCATTGCGGCCCCTTGTGACATGCCTTGTTCAATCAGCCCTTGCACCAAGGGGGCGGCGGCATAGCCGTTCAGGTATGCTGGTGCGCCGACAAGTGCGCCCAAGATAATCGTGCCGATACCGTCACCACCCAAAAATCCTGCAATCCAATCTGCTGGCACATAGCGGATCATCAAGCTTTCTAGCATATAGGCCAGTGTTAACCATTTCAGCAGGAACAGACCGTTTTCGAACACCACATCGCGAAAGGTTTTTACCCGTTCGCTATCGCCCCATAACTTCCAGACAGGCTTGCCTGATAGTGGGTCTGAGCCGCAAGAATTACAGCTTGAACCGCTGACAACCTTTAGCGGGTCAGCAAATACGGATGTTTTACTGAATACTTTCACAGTGAACCCCCCCAGCAAGCCAAAGCCAACGGCGGCAATGGTTTTTGCAATGGCAAACTCAAACCCTAAAGTCCCAGATGTTATCAAAAACATCGGTGGATCCATAATTGGCGATGCCAACCAAAATGCCATAACGGCAGACAAAGGCGTGCCCAAGGCCAGCAAAGCGGCAACAAACGGGATTACTTCACAAGAACAAAACGGCAGCAAACCGCCAACCATAGACGCCATTACGATCATGCGTATTTCATTACCCTTAAAGGCTTCCGATACAATGGTTTCGGCCCCAGTAGCGCGCAAATATGCAACTGTTAACACGGCAAAAGTTATAAATACCCCCGTGCTTAGAATGCTTTTAGCGGTAAATTGCAGGGTAGGGATCAGGTCATTTGGCGCAAATACTGCGACAAGCGCAAGAATTATCACCATCGTCAGCCAGACTTTATCAAGTTTCAACCAAGTGCGCCGCCCCTGTGAATGTGTGGATATATCAGCCATGAGTATGTCCTTCGTGTGCGCCATCCGCATCGGCACAACAGTTCTGTAGCAGGAAGTGCGACAGGGCTTCTGCCATGTCATAGGAAACTGCCGCGCAAATAATTGAACGGCCTTGTTTTGCCTGCACAACTAGACCTGCGGCAGTTAAAAACTTTAAATGATGCGTCAGGGTTGATCCCGTCACCCCTGTACGTGTGCCCAATTCACCCATTGATAAACCATCAGGCCCCGCACGCACTAAGGACTGTAAAACGCCTAAGCGTTGTTCAGACCCCAATGCAGCAAAGGCGGTGGCGGCTTGCTCTAAGGATAGGGATGTGTTTTCGAATCTTTTCATATTTCGATATTTATAGAAATATAGAAACAATGCAATAATTATATTTCAATAAAGTTCGAAATGAATATCACAAACGACATAGGCACACCTTAGGCATGTCGTTTTCAGGCAACGGGTTTGCGGCAAGTGATTGTCGAAAATACTACAGACCATAGGGTCTATTGGCGCAACAATAGGGGCAATATAATCAGAGTACTTACTTATGCTTCAACGCCGCATCCCAGAATGGCTTCGCCATGCACCCGCCCCAAGTATTCGGGGATTTTCTATGCTTGCAGGGATAGAAGCGGTTGCGCGCGGCATCCTTGTTTCGGTGTTTCCGTTGGCAATGTATCAAGCGTTAAAGGATGCAAGTGTTATATCCGAGATCTATTTCATAGTCGGAATTGTGTCTCTTATCAGTGGCTTGATGGTGCCGTGGCTAACCAGTTTCATCCCCAGACGTTGGATATATTCCATTGGGGCTACATTTTTTATGCTTGGATCTTTGCTGGCAAGTTTTGGTGGCCCCACAGCACTTATTATCGGCCTGTTCCTGAATACCATTGCCACAGTTATTCTATTCGTTTGTTTCAATGCCTATGTTCTGGATTATATCCGCAAAATCGAATTGGGGCATTATGAAACATCACGGATGTTTTACAGCGCTGCTGGTTGGACATTAGGGCCTATTGTTGGTGTCATGCTGATGAAGTGGTGGGCACCTGCGCCTTTTCTGATTGCCGCAATTTGTGCCTTTTCCATGCTTTTTGTTTTTCTGTACATGCGTCTTGGAAATGGCAAACTTATCACCCGCAGCAGGAAAAAACAGCCTAACTCCATAGCATTTCTTAACAGGTTTGCTGCCCAACCACGCTTAATCGCAGGATGGTTATTTGCGGTTGTTCGATCCTGTGGTTGGTGGGTTTATGTGGTTTATCTGCCGATATTTGCAATAGAAAACGGTCTGGGCGAAGAACTAGGCGGCATCACTTTGTCATTGTCCAATGCGGCGCTTTTCCTAACACCCTACATGCTGAAATGGATGCAAAGCAAATCTGTACGGTACGCGATTAGGGTCGGATTTATGTGTAGTGCGATACTGTTTTGTACCGCTAGTTTTACAGCCTTCCTGCCGATGCTTACGGTAGGGTTGTTAATATTGGGTTCATTTTATCTTATCCTGTTGGATGTCTGTGCTGGTCTGCCGTTTTTGATGGCGGTAAAACCGTCTGAACGCACAGAAATGTCCGCTGTCTATGCAAGCTTTCGGGATGTGTCAGGGATACTAACACCGGGGGCCGCTTGGCTTGTTTTATTAGTGGCGCCCGTGTCTGGTATATTTGCCGCAGCTGGTGCTGCTTTATTTGGCGCGTGGCTGGTCTCGGCCAAATTACATCCGCGCCTTGGCAAAGAACGGTTGAAATTTATTCAAAAACAACCAGATGTGAACGAAGATTACCCACCAGTACCTTTACCTGCGGCAGAGTGATTAAATTACTGTATAAGTTGATTTAGTATCGCAGTTAACGAAACGGAAAAGAAAATGGGCGAACTTCTTGCGGCACTTGATGCCCAGATCACTGGTTGCACGCTTTGTGCCGCGCGGTTTGCTGCGACCAAAACCGCGCATAAACCACGCCCTGTTGCATGGTTATCACCCAACGCACCTATATTGATAGCAGGCCAAGCACCGGGGGCACGTGTACAGATCAGTGGCCGTCCGTTTACAGACCCGTCAGGTGATCGGTTGCGCGATTGGTTGGGGGTGGATGAAACTGTCTTTTATGACCGCAGCAAGTTCACAATCTTATCAATGGCGTTTTGTTTTCCGGGGTATGACGCCAAAGGCTCTGATCTGCCGCCGCCAAAAATTTGCGCTGATACGTGGCGCAAACCCGTAATGAAAGCGATGCCACAAGTAAAACTAACGTTGTTGATCGGCGGGTATGCACAAAAATGGCACTTGCCAGAAACCAAAAAACTGTCTGTTACTGCAAGGGTAGAAAGCTGGCGCGACCATGCGCCCGACATATTTTCATTGCCTCACCCGTCTTGGCGCAATATTGGATGGATCAAGAAAAACCCGTGGTTTGAAACTGATCTGTTGCCTGTCTTACGCGCCCAAGTTGCAAGCCTGTTGAAAGAATTCTGATGACACCGCTTGATCTTGCCCATGCAAAAATGGATGCCCAACCAGACATAGACGCATTACGCTTGCAGTTTTATGAACGCCTTGCCGATAGCGAGCTGTTTTTGCTGTTAGAGGCTGAACCCATTGGCGATATAGCCAAACCGATAATTTTCCCTGTCGAGGATCAGAAATTTGCGTTGGTGTTTGACAGCCAAGAAAGGCTGGTGGCGTTTTCACAAACAACAACCCCGTTTATCAGCCTAAGCGGGCGCATGATTGCGGGCATGTTAAACGGGCAGGGTATTGGCCTTGGTGTGAACTTGTCAGTAGCCCCATCCTCTATGCTATTGCCAGATACGGCAGTTACGTGGTTGGCAGAAACTTTGGCTGTAAAGCCAAAACAAGCGCAAGCGCAACCGATTGCGGTTAATGCGCCCCATTCCATTCCAGAGGTGCTGATCCAGTCGCTTGACACAAAACTTGCGGCAATGGCAGGCGTGGCAAAAGCGGCATATCTGGCCGAGTTTTCGTACAAAGATACCCCTAGTTCTCATGTGGTTGTGTTTGTTGAAGCTATTGAGCAGGCACAAGATGCAATCGTATCGGCAGTGTCCGAAGCATTGACATTCAGCGGTATTGAAGCAGGCATGTTGGACGTGATGTTCCTACGTGCATCCGACCCAGTTACTGCACAACTGGCCAAAGTAGCCCTACGTTTTGACTTGCCAGAATTGCTGGAACCGAAAGCACAAGTGATGGAAGCACCAGGATCAAACCCAGACAAGCCGCCTAAACTGCGTTAATCGGCTAAAGTTATCCCGCGAAAGTAAACGTTTTCATGCAAAGCGTGCTGTGGGTTCTTTTTTCGAATTTTATCACACGTGCGGTTTCCATCTTTTGCATTGTTATCCGCCCGTTTTTGTTTGCCGTCGTCACTTATAATAAGCCAGCCATCGTCAAGCTTTACTAGGGCTTCTGGATTTAGCTTTTTGATACCGTCAACTGGTAGGTTCTGCAAAAAACCAGCACCATCCCATTTATAAAATGCTGGTGTACCACCATTAGAAACTGCACCTGCCAGAATGGAATAGGTATTGCCGTGCCTGACAATATCACGAATACCGCGACCGTTTAAATTTAGCTCTACGGCAGATGCAACTGACATGTTAAAGTCACCCATTGCCAAATCCATTCGCACAATCAACGCATTGCCCGACAGGCCACCCGCATTAGTTAAGGGTGAGCGAAAGCCAATAATAAGCTGCCCATCGGGGCTAACAGCCAACCCTTCGATACTGACACCGCCCTCTTTGGGGCTACGTTTTAGGACATCTTGGGTGAAATATGCAGAAGTTACTTTGGACGTTGCCAAAATTCCAAGCACATCAACTGGGGCTACAACAACTTTTAAATCGGTTAATGTTCTGTTCGGCAAGTTCGTTGCAAAAAGCATCCGGCGGTTTGGTGCCTCTTTACCTTTTTTAGTGCGCCCGTGCGAGCCAATCCACCAAACAACGTTGTTTGAAACTGCGACCGCTTCTATATCAATCTCAACATCACTTATGCCTAGCAGCCCAGAGATGGTTTTTTCTGCAACAGGCCGTCCGCCTGATATGTCAAACGCGAACAGGGTGTTTACTTCGTCATAGGCTACCAGAAGGGTTTTATTATCCAACCGTATGGCCGCAGATCCATCGCATATACCCATGTAACGGGTTTCAACCGACCTTTTTGATTTCTGTAAGGGGCTTGCTAGCTGAACTGTATTGAAACGCACAAAAAGAATAGCAGCACTGATAAGAACGAAAATAGCTAAGGCATACTTCATTATTCAGCACCTGTAATTTGGGTTTGTTGGGTTTCACCATATCACATTCACAGGCTTTGATGTAACTCTTCGGGGTACAGGTTAATATCCAGCGTCACGGTCAACCAGATGCAAAAACGGTAAACCCGCCTCACCGCGCACGATATTTTCCACCACAACGGCTGCCGAAGTTTCCAGACGGGTTTCGGATGCAATATGCGGTGTCACCAATACTTTGGGATGCGTCCAATAGGGATCGTTCGCAGGTAACGGCTCGATGCGAAACACATCCAATGTTGCCCCAGATAGTTTACCGCTGTCCAACCCTGCCAATAAAGCTGCATCCTCAATCAACGGCCCGCGACCAGGGTTGATAATTGCCACACCATCTTTCATCTGTGCAATGGTATCTGCGTTAATCATGTTTTCGGTTTCGGGCGTATCGGGCATCAGTAAAACCAGAATATCGGATTGTGCCAAGACATTGCTTAACCCGTCGTCACCTGCGTAACATGTCACCACATCATCTGACTTCAAAGAGCGCGACCAACCGACAACATTAAACCCCTGCTTTGCAACAGCATGGGCGCAATGCATACCTAATGCACCAACCCCCAGAAACCCAACGGTGCGGGTGTGCGCTAAAGGGGGTGCCCAGTGCTCCAGCCATTCACCAGGCTTTGCCATTGTATGTGAAGCCGTGCCCAAATGGTGCCGCATAACATGACCGACAACATAATCGGCCATACCTTCACTCATGCCGGGGTCAATCATTCGGGCCAATGGTTGGGTCAGGGTTTTGTTTTTCAGAGCAGTCTCAACACCTGCCCACAAGCTTTGTACCAGCGTCACATTTTTGAAAACTGAAAAATCCTGTACTGGCCCGCTTGGTGCATAAACTATATATGTTACATCTTGCGGTTCGTCCGTTTCATTCACCAGATTAATATCTAGCCCAGCCTTGTTAAACAGGTCGCCTAAATAAGGCTTATATGCCTGCCAACTTTCTTGGGGGGCCGTAAATAATACTGTTTTTTTCATCGAAGATCACCTTGGTCTGTGTACATGTGCGCTTTGTACCAATCCAAAGCCCACCATAAGCACCAACATAGCCGAGCCGCCATAGCTGACAAGGGGTAATGGCACGCCCACAACAGGGGCCAACCCCATGACCATCGACATGTTTACCGCAAAGTAGAAAAAGAAAGTCGCAGAAATTCCCAAGGTTAATAATGCGCCAAAACGATTGCTGTTTGACAGGGCAGATGCCACGCAAAACATAACAATCAATGCATATATCACCAATAAAGCCATGCCGCCGACAAAACCGAATTCCTCTGCCAATGTGGTGAAGATAAAGTCGGTATGTTTTTCAGGTAAGAAATTCAGATGGCTTTGTGTGCCTTGCATAAACCCGCGCCCAGATATGCCACCCGACCCCAAAGCAATTTTGGATTGTGTGATGTGATAGCCTGACCCTAAAGGATCAAGTGAGGGGTCTAAAAATGTATCAATTCGCCTGTATTGGTAATCTTTCAACAGTTGCCAAGATTGGCCTTTTGATTGGAATACAGCATAAACCAGACTAGCCGCCGCGACTGCCCCTGTAGAAAAATACCACAAGCTTACACCAGCGACAAACATCATTACCGTAGCCCCTGCAAACAACAACATTGCGGTACCCAAATCTGGTTGGCGCAGCACCAGTGCCATTGGTATTAACGTTAAAATCAACGGGGGTAATACCCATTGCGGCTTTGAAACACGGTTGCGATCTAGCCAGGAATAATAAAGTGCCAAAACCATAACGAGGGCGATTTTCATCAGCTCTGAGGGTTGCAAACGCATAAAACCCAGATCAATCCAGCGCTGCGCGCCTTTGCCAATATCGCCGAAAAACTCTACAACTACCAGTAATGCCAAAGCAAAAAGATAGGTAAATAAAGACAGGCTGCGGTATGCACTTATTGGGATAAATGCCATAACAGCCATCATTGTAAGGCCCAGTGCAAACCGCACCATTTGCGGGCGTGCCCAGCGGTTTATGTCACCGTCTGCCACCGAGAACAGCATTAAAAAACCTACTGAACTTGCCGCAATAATTAAAAGGGTCAAGGCCCAGTTAAAGGCAAGAACCTTACTAAATCCGGACGGCAGATTGTCGTGTTGATTGGCGTAATAACTCATGCCCGATCCTTTGCTTTTACGGGTGCATCCGAGGGCTGTTCATCAGGATCATCGGTGCGCCGTTTTTGCGAAGGTAATTTGCCATAGCCAGCTTTAGTGCGCTCTAATGTTGCTAGCATTATGTCGTGCGCGATAGGTGCGGCTGCTTTTGAGCCGCCGCCGCCGTGTTCAACAACAACTGAAATTGCATATTTAGGGTCGTCATAAGGGGCAAATGCCACAAACAGTGCATGGTCACGCCGTTCCCATGGCAAATCTTCATTACGAATAACACCACTTGCCCGTTCTTTTTTGGTAATAAAACGCACTTGACTGGTGCCGGTTTTCCCCGCCATCTCTAGGCCCTGAATGGCTATTCTAGAACCGCGTGCAGTGCCGCGCCCACTGTTAACAACCTCATACATTCCAAGACGTACAAGGGCTAAATGTTCAGGGTCAACATCCAGCGGTGTAGTACCACTTACGGGCATTAACGCGTCACCTGTTGTGTTAATCAGACGTGGTGAAATAGCTGTACCAGAGGCAATTCGCGCAGACATAACGGCAAGTTGCATGGGGGACGCCAGTGTAAACCCTTGCCCAATGCCCGCATTTAGCGTGTCACCAATAAACCAGTCTTTGCCCTTAACACGGCGTTTCCAATCTTTAGTGGGTGCAAGACCGCGCCGAATAGCTGGCAGGGGTAGATCATGGCGTATTCCCAACCCAAGCCTGCGGGCCATATTAGATATTTTTTCAATCCCCACACGTTGGGCTATGTCGTAAAAATATACATCACAAGATTCGCGCAACGAGCGCACCAAATCTACACGCCCATGCCCACCCCTGCGCCAACAATGAAACTTTCTGCCTGAAACCTCTACGCTGCCAGAACATCTGACTTTTTCTTTAGGCCCAATGACGCCCGCCTCTAGGGCAGCAAGTGCCACCACCATTTTATAGGTTGATCCGGGTGGGTATGTGCCTGAAACTGTTTTATTGGCCAGTGGGCGATACTTGTTTTCGTTTAACGCTTTCCAGTCAGGGACAGAAATACCTGTCACGAATTTATTGGGATCATAGGTAGGGGCTGATGCCAATGTCAGAATATCCCCGTTTCGAACATCCATAACAACCACGGCCGCACTTTCGTCTTTGATGCGGTTCAGGGTCGTATGTTGTAATTCATTATCAATGGTTAGTTGCAGGTTTTTGCCCGCTATGCCTGCCTCACTATCAATTTCACGCATGACACGGCCAACGGAATTAACCTCGATACGTTTAATTTCAGCTTTGCCACGTAAATCATGCTCTGCACGGGCTTCGACGCCGTTTTTACCGATTTGAAAACGCGGTATGCGCAACAATGGATCATCATCTTCTATGCGGCTTAAGTCGTAATCACTAACTGGCCCGACATAGCCAACGATATGGCAAAACGCGTGCGGCTGGGGGTATTTTCGGTATGCCCCAACAATCGGTGAAATCCCCGGTAAAGAAGGTGCATTGGCTGCCACAACAGCCACATGTTCCCATTCCAAGTTTTCTGTAACTGTAACAGGCACCCAAGGTTTGCGGTTTGATATGGTTTCTAGAACTTGTGCAATCGTATCCTCTGAAAGCGGGATTAGTTTTGATAACCGCCTTAATACTTGTTCGGGGTTCTGGGCCTGCTCACGTATGATTTGAATGCGGTAAAGGGGTATGTTAATGGCAATCGGGCTGCCCAAACGATCATAAATCAAACCACGCGAAGGTGGTATAAGTTGTAAATTGATACGATTTTCTTCTGCAAGTAAGCGAAATTGCTCTGCTTGTTTAACGCCTAAATCGCGCATCCGTAAACCAAGGACGCTCATGAAGCCCAGCTGTCCGCCAAGTAAAAGAAGCGCACGGCGCGACATTTTCCCAGACTGCTGCTTTTCCACCTTTGGCAATCTCATAACCGCTGACCTTTAAGACCAAATTCACCCAATGCTGGTTTTCCGATGCGTAAGATATACGTGATGATAAATAAGACAATCGGGTAGGCTAGGGTGGTAAAGATGTATTCCCATAACAGCGTTGTAAATGCAGGTGTTGCAACGATGGAGACGGCTAAAATGATATGGTTTGCAATGAGTGTTAATAAAAACAGCACTGACACAGAAAACCATTCAACAGGAAAGCGGTTCTCACGGAAAAAATACATATTTGCCCGCCAAATTTCTGTGGCACCCAGCATGCAGGCTGTCCAAACCCCCAAGGGTTTCATTAAAAACAGATCAAACCCGAAATAAATCAGGGCAATGACCCAGAACGGCACAATTTCTGGCCGCCGTATTAACAAGGCGCAAATTACGCAGAATACAATATCTGGTGCAGGGCGCATTGTGGGGGCAAGGGTGAATGGGATTAGGTGAAAAAATATCACAGCGCAGGCAAATAAAACTAATATTACCTGTCGTATCCAGTTAAGATTTAACTTGAAATCATTCATCCATCGGGTTCCGTAACAGGTTCTGTTGACGGGTCGTCGGTGGAAAGCAAATCACCAATTAACAATTCAGACGCAGCAATCGCAGTGCCAGATGAATGCCGTATGATACGCATAAATTCCAGGCGGTTATAATCTGCGGCCAGACGGGTTCTAAACTTGTTGTCGGATGTAAAAACGGCTTGCCCGACCAAAATATCAGGCGGGAATACACCCCCATCACCAGAGGTTACAATGCGGTCGCCAGGTTGAATTAAATCTGTATTATCAATGAAATCCAATATCGGCAGCAACGTATTGTCGCCACTTAAAATCGCTTTTTGATCGGATGGTTTTATGGTCACGGGAATGCGGCTGTTGTTATCGGTTAAGAAAATTACTCTTGCGGAATTTTCACCCACACCTGAAATGCGCCCCAGCAAACCTAGCCCGTCCATTGCGGCCCATCCGTCTATAACGCCGTCACGTTTGCCTAAATTAATTAAGGCAGATTGCCTGAAAGGGCTGCCTGAATCGGTTAAAACCACGCCTGAAATAAACGAAAGCTTTGGGGGTAGTTTCACTTTGTTCAAATCCAGCAACTGGGCTTTTTCCTGTTCAAGTTGAATTGCAGCTTCTCGCCAAGCTTTCATGCGTTGCAATTCGCGGCGCAACTCTTGGTTTTGCTCATAAATCCGCCCGTAGGATTGGAAATCATTCACAATACGCGAAACGCGGGCAATCGGCACCATGGCCCATTCAATATTGGGGATGACCCTATCCAGTAAAGCGATGCGAAATTGTTCAGCGCGTGGGTTATCAATACGCCAGAATAAAAAGATCAAGAACAGGAAAAAAAGCGTCAAACCTAGCATGACCCTGCGGATGGATCGCCCAAATTCTAGATCGTGATCTTTATTCCCTGCCATTTCCTACTCTCTAGCAACGTCGATTGGCCTTAGCTGTCGTAATCAATGACATGTGCCAGTTGCTTTGCAAACTCCAAAGACATTCCTGTGCCCAATGCCACACAATTCAAACATTCGTCTGCTACAGAAATCGGCAGGCCTGTTTGTTCACGCAGTGCCAGATCCAATTCACCCAGTAACGCGCCACCGCCTGTTAACATCACACCGCGATCTACAATATCTGCGGCCAGATCAGGCGGTGTGCTTTCCAATGCCTGCATTACAGCTTCGCATATTTGTTGCACGGGTTCCGCCAAAGCATCGGCTACTTGTGCTTGGTTCAGTTCTATTTCTTTAGGCACGCCGTTTAGCAAATCGCGCCCGCGTATGATCATCTTTTCACCGACACCGTTTTCAGGAATACGTGCACACCCGATTGTTGTTTTAATCCGCTCTGCGGTTGCTTCACCCACCAATAAGTTTTGCTGGCGACGCAAGTAAGCAATTAAAGCTTCATCCATACGGTCACCACCGACACGCACAGAACGCGCATAGACAATGTCACCCAATGACAACACCGCAACTTCGGTTGTACCACCACCAATATCCACAACCATTGAGCCAGTTGGGTCTTGGATCGGCATTCCTGCACCAAGGGCTGCTGCAATCGGCTCGGCTATCAGACCCGCACGGCTGGCACCGGCAGATAAAACAGATTGCCGAATTGCGCGCTTTTCAACGGGCGTAGCCCCATGCGGTACACATACAATAATACGCAGTTTTGACAAAGGTGAACGTCTGTGAACTTTGCGGATAAAATGCTTAATCATTTCTTCCGCAGTGTCAAAGTCTGCAATAACACCGTCACGCATCGGGCGAATGGCCTCGATAGAGCCGGGCGTTCTGCCAACCATCAATTTGGCGTCTTCACCAACAGCCAAAACCCGTTTTACGCCGTCTTTTACATGATAGGCCACAACGGAAGGTTCGTTTAGCACGATGCCCTTCCCTTTGACATAAACCAGGGTATTTGCCGTACCCAGGTCGATCGCCATATCCGAAGAGAAAATGCCAAAGATATTGTTAAGCATTGCGTGCGCCTTATCATGATTATTGGCCTCAAGATTCATCTTGAAGGCCATATTCTTATAGGTGCCCAGAGGCTTGCAGGTAAAGGGTAATAAAGCGGCAAACAGAGTTAACAGACACTTATTTGCAAAATTAGGCGAAGTTTCGCCCTAGAGCATAGGAATTTGTTCATCAAACGCTGGCAGTCACCAGCGTTTGACTTTTCAAATAGTTATTCTGCTTCAGGCGCTGTTTTTTCACGCCGTACTATCAGTTTGTTCAATGCATTCACATAAGCCTTGGCCGAGGCCACAACTGTGTCTGTATCGGCCGACTGTCCGTTCACGATTTTGCCGTTCTCTTCCATGCGCACACTGACGGTTGCTTGTGCGTCTGTCCCTTCGGTGACCGCATGCACCTGATACACGGCTAAGCGCGCGTCATGTGGGAACAGTTGGTTAACTGCGTTAAACACCGCATCCACCGGCCCGTCGCCTGTCGATGTAATCTGATGGTCAACACCGTCAATCGTCAGCGTCAAATCGGCTGATTGTGGGGCTTCGGTGCCGCATATTACCCGCAAAAACTTTACTTGCAGATAATCATAGGCCTGATGTGTGCCTTCATCCGAGACCAAGGCAATTAGGTCGTCGTCATAGACTTCTTTCTTGCGATCCGCCAAAGCTTTAAAACGCACAAACACGTCCTTTAGCTGGTTGTCACCCAAATCATAGCCCAAATCGGCTAGTTTTGACCGCAATGCCGCACGGCCCGAATGTTTGCCCATCACCAAATTGGTTTCTTTTAGGCCAATATCCTGTGGGCGCATGATCTCAAACGTATCAGCAGATTTCAGCATGCCGTCTTGGTGAATACCACTTTCATGGGCAAATGCGTTCTTGCCGACAATCGCTTTGTTGTTTTGCACTGCAAAGCCTGAAACCGTCGCTACACGGCGGCTGATATTCATGATTTTGGTCGTGTCGATGTCAGTGCGGTACGGCATGATGTCGTTACGAACCCGTAAAGCCATCACCACTTCTTCCAGTGCTGTGTTGCCCGCACGTTCGCCTAAACCATTGATTGTACATTCAATTTGACGCGCACCGCCGTCTACTGCGGCCAGCGCATTGGCTGTCGCCATGCCTAGGTCATTGTGACAATGCGTGGCAAAAACCACGGCGTCAGCACCTGGGACTTTATTGATTAACATGGTGATAAGATCGGCACTTTCGCGTGGTGCGGTAAAGCCCACGGTGTCGGGGATGTTGATTGTTGTTGCCCCTGCCTTAATCGCGGTTTCCACAGTGCGACACAAATAATCTTCTTCTGTGCGGGTGGCGTCCATCGCTGACCATTGCACATTGTCACATAAGTTACGCGCGTGTGTGACCGTGTCGTGGATACGCACGATCATTTCGTCCTTGGTTAGATCAGGGATCGCACGATGTTGCGGTGACGTGCCGATGAAGGTGTGAATGCGCGGAAGTGGTGCATATTTCACTGCTTCCCAGCACCGGTCAATATCTTTAAATATCGCACGGCTTAAACCACAAATTACGGATGTTTTACTGTTTTCCGCTATCGCTTTGACAGCGGCAAAATCACCTTGAGATGCAATGGGAAAGCCTGCTTCAATAATATCGACGCCCATTGCTTCTAGCATCTCTGCGATTTCAAGCTTTTCATTATGGCTCATGGTCGCGCCAGGGCTTTGTTCGCCATCACGTAAAGTGGTGTCAAAAATCAAGACGCGGTCTTGTTTATTAGTATCGGTCATATCGGTATCTCTTTTGTTTACTTAGCATTTTTGTATCAGTATCAGCGCGAAATTTAATACCCTCTGAGCGCACGCGCCGTTTAAGGCACGCTCAGAGGCAGCTAAGTAGAAGAAGCGCACGCAGATGCAGGCCCATAGGGGCCGATCCAGAAACGGTATGTGCGCTTTTCGTCATGGGACATGTTATAACTGGATTCGAAAAGAATGGAAGGGAAGAATGCCAAAGAGTTTTACAGCAGGGTGAAGTTTAAGCCTCGTCAGTTTCTGCGATAAGACGTGTTTCCAGTAACTGCCCGTTTCGAATTAATATCGGATAAGCGATAGACCCGATCTGAGAGTTCAAATCTTTTAGCGCCCGCAAAGTTTCCAAATGCAAATCACTGCTTTCCAGGCTGATCTCTTCGTTGTTGCGAATGCGTTTTAGGTGTTTCTTACGGCTGTTTCTTTCAGCTTTTGCCATGTCATTCTTTTCGGCCATCAGCAAACGCGCGGCTTCTAAATCTTCTGAGATAAGAACATCAAAAGCCAAGGTCATATTGGCCACAACTTTTTCGTGCATCCGTTGCAATTCATTCCAACCCGCATCTGAAAATTGCATGGATTTTTTTGATTTATCCATTGCCAAAGACATCAGACGTTTGGCTACAATATCACCAGCGGTTTCAAGATTAATCGCATATTCTGCCAGTTCACGAACCCGCCTGCTTTCGTTTTTGCTCATGTCGGATGTTGGCATATCAGCTACATAATGGCGGATATCATCAAGGGCTTCATTGACATATTTGTCATCTTCGCAGGTGGCTTTTATCAAATCCAGATTACCATCATCATATCGATCCATTACCGGGCGCATCATATGTTCAATCAACTGGCTCATCCGCAAAACTTCACGGCGCAAGCAGGCCAGTGACAGACGGGGTGACGCAAGGGCGGTTTCGTCCAGTGCGGATCTTAAATGGGTGTCTTCAACTTGTAGCTCACTTGTATGTTGGTCAGGGACAAGCTGTTCAAAGGGGCGTGTAAGTAAATGTGTGAAAGGCACGAAAACCAATAACAGGCCATTGAAAATAAGATGCGCTGAAATAACGGATTGTGCAGGTGCCATGTCTTGAAACAATGTTTTCAGGTCAAGTTGATTGGCAATAAATAAAACCAATACAGCAAAAGCCCCGCGCAATACCAGATTGGCAACAGGGATGCGCCGCGCCAATGGCGCCATATCCCGCGTTAACCATACGGGAATAAAGGCACTGCCAAGATTAGCCCCAAGAACCAGTGAAACGCCAGCGGTAAGAGGAATTGCCTGTATGGCCACCAACGTGACGCACATCAAAACCACCGCAACGCTTGAATGCATCAAGACTGCGATTAAGGCACCAACGATGAATGCGGTTATATAATCTTTTTCAAGGTAGGACGCGATATAAGGCAAGAAAGAGCTGTCTCTGATTGGATCCATTGTTTCGCGCAAAAACCGCAGTGCAATTAAAATAAAAGCGATGCCAAGTAATACGCGCCCAGCTTGTTTAAAATTACGTCGGTCGGATTTTACAAACAACCAGCCGCCAACGGCTAATAGAACAGGTACCAACCAATCCAGTCGGAAGGATAAAAGTTGCACAACGATAGCACTTCCAAGGTCTGCCCCAAGCACCACCGCCAGCCCCGCTGCAAAGCTTAATGTGCGTGTGCTGGCGAAGCTGGATGCAAGCAAGGCAACAGCGGCCGAACTTTGCAAAACAATAGCAAGTATTGCCCCCATCAAGGTTGCACGCATTGGGTTTTCATTTTTTGCAACCATACGTTTGAATGAAGGGCCAAAGGCGCGTTCAATACCTGTTTGCACCATTCGCACGGCATAAAGCAGCAACATGGTTGCACCCAATAAGGATATTATGAACTGGATAATTATCATGAATGCGGCATCTTTCGTTTACCAGAAAGCTGACGTTAGCTTAGAATTGACGGTACTACCGCTATGTTGACCGATGGTCAATCAGATGGTTGTTGTGTGTCTGAAACTGCATCAGGTGTAGGCTCAATAACGGGTTCACCATCTTTCCACATGCCGTCAAAAACCTCACCACCAGCAAAGGTTATTGTGCCACTCCCGCTGCGTTTACCGTTTTCAAACGACCCGATATAAACATCGCCATTGGCATAACTTGCTTGCCCCGTTCCGTGCATTTGCCCCGCAAGCCATGTTCCTGCATAGACAAACCCGTCATTGGTCATCAATCGGCCTTCACCGCTGCGTTTGCCTGTTTTAAACATGCCATCATAAATACTGCCGTCTGCAAATGTAGCAATGCCCTGACCGTCGCGGATGCCGTTCACCCAAGTGCCAGTGTAGCTATAACCCTCGGGGTATACGATTTTACCTTGTCCATGATTACGGGCTTGAACGAAGTCACCTTCATAAACCGTGCCATTTGGGAACTTGGCTAAGCCTTTGCCCTCTACAACACCCTTAACCCAATCACCTTCATATGTTCCGCCGTCTTCATAGGTGATTTTGCCTGTTCCATCTGGCAGATCATTTTTTAGATCCCCTACATAAAGTGCCCCATTTGGGTACGTGATTTTACCCGCACCTTGTAACTTTCCTGCGACCCAAAGACCAGAATATTGATAGCCGTCTTTGCGTGTTAATACGCCATTGCCATCACGTAATCCGTTGCTGAAATCACCTTCATATACATCGCCATTGGCCAATGTCTGTTTGCCATGCCCGTGTTTTTGGCCCTTGACCATCGTACCTTGGTAACTGTCACCGTTGGACAGAACTAACTGACCTGTACCTGTGATGTCGCCACTTACCCAATCGCCTTCATATATGACGCCATCTGCCAATACCACGTGGCCAGCGCCGTGGCGCAATCCGTTTACAACGTCACCGATATAGGTTGCGCCATCGGGGTAGGTGATTGCCGCTTTGCCGGTTTTTTCACCCGCAGCCCAACTGCCATCGTAGCGATACCCGTTTTCGCTGGTTAATACACCGATCCCGTGGTGGTTTGCGTTCTCAAAACCACCATCATAAACTTCGCCGTTGGCATAACGCGCAATGCCTTGCCCGCTGATTGTGCCATTTTTCCAGGTGCCGATATAAGTGCCACCATCGGCAAAGGTAATCTTACCCAAACCTTGCGGTTTTCCTGCCGTAAACTGACCTTCATAAAGTGAGCCATTTGGAAACTTGGCAATGCCTTCGCCCTGAATTTTCCCGTCTTCCCATTCGCCGTCGTATTCATACCCGTTTGGTAAAACATATACGCCCTGCCCATGTTGCAGCCCATCTTTAAACGTGCCTGTATAGACACCACCCGTATCGTATTGTTTTGTTAGAACTTGCGAAGATTGCGCATTTGCAGCGGGGGATAGGGCCAATGCAAATGATACTGCTAGGATGTGTAGCCCTGTAGACGACTTTATTAATTTCACGCGCCAATTTCCTTTTGCAATCTAAATGTCTGTGCTTCAAAGCAAACACTACGATGTGACTTACAATCTGACAAGGCATCATGCGGCTTTCGCTTTTAATGCCGACCCGATCTGTTAAAACTCACCTATGCCCCAAACAGGGGATTTAAGCTATAGGATGCAAAATGACCGATAAATTAAGGTTAACACTGGCGCAATTAAATCCAACACTTGGGGATTTTAAGGGAAATCTGTCCAAAGCGCAGGATGCATGGGGGCAAGCCAAAGCAGCGGATGCGGATATGTTGGTGCTGCCAGAGATGTTTTTATCGGGCTATCAAGCGCAGGATTTGGTGCAAAAACCGGCCTTTACAGCGGATGCATTGGCCAAATTGGAAACGTTTGCGGTTGAATGTAAAGACGGCCCCGCCATTGGCATTGGTCTGCCCATGCGTGACGGTGACAAGGTTTACAACTGTTACGCCATTCTGAAGAACGGCAAGGTTGCAACCATTATTCGCAAGCATCATTTGCCGAATTACAAGGTATTTGATGAACCGCGAACCTTTGATACGGGCGATATGAGCGGCCCATATGTGATTGCAGACGCGCGTATTGGCACACCTATTTGTGAAGATGCGTGGTATGAAGATGTTTGTGAGATGTTGCAGGAAACGGGCGCGGAAATTTTGGTATCCCCCAATGCCTCACCTTACTATCGTGGTAAGTTCGAAAAACGGATCAATACAATGGTTGCCCGTGTGATAGAGACAGGCTTGCCGATGGTTTACCTGAATTTGATCGGCGGCCAAGACGATCAGGTGTTTGATGGCGGCTCGTTTGTGCTGAACCCCGGTGGTGAGCTGGCTTTGCAAATGCCGCTGTTTGAAGAGGCGATTGAGCACGTTGATTTTACGCGGCACTCGGATGGCTGGCGTGCTGAACATGGGGCCAAGGCGCATTTCCCCGATGAGTGGGAACAGGATTATCATGTGATGGTCACGGCGTTGCGCGATTATATGGCTAAAACGGGGTTCAAGAAGGTTTTGCTAGGTTTATCTGGTGGGATTGATAGCGCGATTGTCGCCACCATTGCAGTGGATGCGCTGGGTGCTGAAAATGTGCGTTGCGTGATGATGCCGTCTGAATATACCAGCCAAGAAAGTCTGGATGATGCAGTGGCTGTTGCTGATGCGCTGGGTTGTCAGTATCATAACGTGCCGATTTCACAGGGACGTGATGCGATCACCAACACGCTGGCCCCGATGTTTGAAGGGTTGGAGGCGGATGTAACGGAAGAAAACATCCAGTCGCGTCTGCGAGGATTGTTGTTGATGGCAATGTCCAACAAGTTCGGGGAAATGCTGCTGACCACGGGTAATAAATCTGAAGTGGCAGTGGGTTATGCCACCATTTATGGCGATATGGCGGGTGGGTACAACCCGATCAAAGATGTCTATAAAATGCGTGTGTTTGAAAGCTGCCGTTGGCGTAATAAAAACCACCGCGATTGGATGATGGGGCCTAGCGGTGTGGTGATCCCCGTGAACGTGATCGACAAACCGCCCACGGCCGAGTTGCGTGAAGATCAAAAAGACAGTGACAGCCTGCCCGAATATGAAGTGCTGGACGGTATTCTGGAAATGCTGATGGATCAGGATGCATCCGTGGCAGAGTGTGTTGCCGCTGGGTATTCTCGTGAAGATGTGAAGCGTGTGGAACACCTGCTTTACATCTCGGAATACAAACGATTTCAGTCGGCACCGGGCGCACGGCTTAGCCTGAAAGCGTTTTGGCTGGATAGGCGGTATCCGATTGTGAACAGGTGGCGGGATGAGGGGTAGAAATGAACTCTTGTGAGGAAATCATAATTAAATACGAAATTACTATTCGTGGTCGGGTATATGTACCAAAAGACGCATTTAATTTAACACCAGATTACAAATCGGGGATTAGGCCTAATGCGATGACGCAAGATGGACTCGTTGCAAGTGTGTTAATTCTTGATGACCCAACTTTAGGAATTTCCGAAGAGCCCATAGATGCAACACTGTGTTTTTTTTACCCAGTTGTAATTGATTTATCCGCAAATGAAATAGGGCTTTATGCGGGCTCAAGCCTGTTGATGCGGTTCATGCTCAACAAATTAAAATAGAACGCGCATTCAATATACGGCAAAAAATTATGCTTGAGTTGTACGCACACCACACCTTTTGCCCCGTCGCCACAATCTGGCTGGCGGGGTTTTCGGTTTATATGGGATGTATCTATAAGAAGGCAGGCCTGCCGTTTGTAGCTATATGGCCGAACAAGGGTTGATGACCCTTGCACCTGTTCTTAACTGTTAAGTTTCGATGGTTTCCTCATTTGATGCTGTCACACACCCTTTGAAAACCCGTTAACTACTTTTGCTAGCAGGGGTGTTATACACGGATTAAGGTTTAGGGTTTGTTAGGGGTGCGTTCGCTCAATCCCGCACAACAAGTGCCACACCCAGAACTACTACAAGACAGCCTAGCAAAGACATCACACTCAGGGTTTCATCAAACAGCAACCACGTTTGTAAAACCGCTACAGGTGGTACAAGATACAGATAGCTGGTGACTTTCGCCAACTCGCCTTCACGGATCATGTACATCAGCAGCAAAACCGCACCGATGGACAGGATCAGCGCAGACCAGATTAGAGCTGCGTGAAATTGCCATTGATGATCGACGGCATGAGTTTCACCAAACAGCAGGGACGCAATCACCACAACTGTGATCGAACCGATATATTGCCAAAGCGATCCTGTCAGAAGCGGTGTTCCGGCAGCGTAGCGTTTTTGGATGATCGTGCTGGCGGTTATTGCGCAAAGCGAAAACAAACAGAACGCCAATCCGATCAACCCCACACTTGATCCGCTGATTTCAGTGCTGCCTAAAATCACCGCCAAAAGCCCTGCAAAACCCAAAAATAACCCCAATATTTGTCGCCGTGTTACGGATTGCCTGAACAGCACCCGATTGACCATTGCGGACAGGATGGGTTGGATGCCGACAATGATCGCTGCAATTCCCGCAGGGGTGCCAATGCTGATCGCATAAAAAACCCCGCCCAAATACCCCCCGTGTAAAAGGGCACCTACTAGAAACTGTACCCCGATCTGATCGCGGCGCAGCCACTTGGCTTTGACTATCCAGATCAGAATCAAAAAGGCTGGGATAGCGATTGCAAACCGGACGCTAAGAAAAAAGAACGGCTCGATATAGGGTAGGCCAAAACGTGCGCTGACAAAACCCGTAGACCAAAGCCAGACGAACAGGAACGGGATTAGGGTGGTGACGGTTTTCGATTTCATGCGCTTGTGCCTAATTTGTTAACCATCGAGGTGTGATAATTGTTATATGTAAGTCTTACGCCGATCATACGTAAATCATACCCTTAAATTGTACCCATCGGTAAAACCGAATGTCCCCTTGGCGTTTCGGTATATGCGGGTTATATCAGCCCAAATTCAAACGGAATCTTACCTCATGACCATCACACGTTTCGCCCCCAGCCCCACAGGTTACATCCACGTCGGAAATCTGCGCACGGCACTTTTTAACTATATGATTGCCCGTAAATCTGGCGGTGAATTTATCTTGCGCCTGGACGATACAGACCCAGTACGTTCCAAGCAGGAATATATCGATGGCATCATGGAAGATCTGGAATGGCTTGGTCTGACATGGGATCGGGTTGAAAAGCAATCTGACCGTTTGGAACGCTATGAAGAAGCGGCGCAAAACCTACGCGATATGGACAGGTTTTATGAGTGTTTTGAAACACCTGTTGAGTTGGATTTGAAGCGTAAAAAGCAGCTGAACATGGGCAAGCCACCGGTTTATGATCGGGCGGCTTTGGCACTGTCTGACGCAGAAAAAGCAGAGCTGCGCAAAACCCGTGATGGCCATTGGCGTTTTAAGCTGAACCTTGAACCGATTGAATGGACAGACGGCATTCTGGGCAACCGTTCCATTGACGGCTCCGCCGTGTCTGACCCAGTGTTGATTAAGGCGGATGGGCAGTTTTTATATACATTGGCCAGCGTTTGCGACGACATTGATTACGGTATCACAAACGTGGTGCGCGGTGCCGACCACGTGACCAATACCGCCACACAAATTCAAATAATTCAAGCACTTGGTGGTAAGGTTCCTGATTTTGCCCATCACTCACTTTTAACTGGCCCGCAAGGTGAAGCACTGTCAAAACGTCTGGGTACTTTGGCCCTGCGTGATCTGCGTGCCCAAGGCATTGAACCGATGGCGGTTTTATCGCATATGGCGCGACTTGGTTCATCCGAGCCGATCGAGTTGTGCAGCTCTTTGGACGAATTGATCGCTGGGTTTGATATTGCAAAATTCGGCGCGGCACCGACCAAGTTTGATGTAGCCGACCTAGGGCCGTTAACGTCAAGATATGTGGCCAACCTGTCGGTTGACGATATGGCAGCACAGTTAACGGATATGGGGGTGCCAAGTGTCATGCAACCTGATTTCTGGGATGTTGCACGTGAAAATATCGCCACCCGTGCAGAGGTGGCAAAATGGTGGGAACTTTGCGCACAAGGCGCAACACCGTTGATTGCCGATGAAGATAAAGAGTTTATCGCAACTGCCAAAACATTGCTGCCTGAACAGCCTTGGGCAGCGGATACATGGAAAGCTTGGACGGGTGCGGTGAAGGATGCCACAGGTCGCAAGGGTAAGGGCCTGTTTATGCCGTTGCGCAAAGCCATGACAGGTATGGAACACGGGCCAGATATGTCAAAACTGATGCCGTTGCTGCAAAAGGTGAATTTCTAAGGCACGATCTTCGCTGATAACTGTTCAAGGTGGCCATCAACCAACTGTAGTTCATTATTGGTCAAGACCTGCGCACGCGGGTATATCGGGTTATTACGGTCATCCTTTATCGGGCGATCCCAGCCTGATGTACTTTCGAAAAAAGCGGTAACACCCTGTTCACCAAATTGTTCTAAAAAACCTTGTACTACACAATCCAGATAGCTTAGCAGTATGGGTTTGTCTTGGCTTTTGGGGCCAATATGTAGTGGGTCAGCCACATAGATTTGCACGCCTTGCAATCCGTCGGTTTTGGCCAGTTCAAAACGGGTATAGGACGTCTCACGTATATCTAAGGCATCCCACCCTATATCAGTTACATCTGCGATTAACCCCTGAATACTTGCGTCGGGGTCTTTGACGACACTTAAAAAAGATACGTCGCGTTTGGCAGAGTAAAACCATTCACGCCGCCAGCCTTGTACCGTTGCTTTGCGCGGGCTTTTATATCCGTGGGTGGCAAGATTAACCAGTGACCCGTAGCCAAAGAAATGCGTACCGGTTATTTCCATGTGATTGGCGGTTTACGTTGGCCTTTGGCTTTGGCCGCTTTGATTTCTGCTGCCGTTTTGTTTACTGTATTTATCCGATCCTGCGAAGGTGGGTGGGTGGATAATAAGGCGCTAGACCCTTTCGTGCGATTAAAGGATCTTGCGCCGACTACAGGGCTATATCCTGCGCGCGATGCAATATGTGTTCCAATGCGGTCGGCCTGTAACTCAAACCCTTTAGAATAACTGCGCGCCCCTACAAGACTGCCCAAATCCGCCCCTGTTTGTATATTTCCGCCTAGTGCCGCTGCAAGAATGCCGCCAAGTACGGCCCCAGCCACTTGATTTTGACGGCTTTTACTTAGGTGTTGTGCAATCTGATGGCCAGCTTCATGGCCCAAAATAAACGCAATTTCGTGGTCGTTTTGGATAGACCGTATCATGTTTATATTGAAAGTAATAACAGGGCGACCATCGCGGCCGATGGATTGAAAAGCATTTGCAGGTTGTTTAGGGTCATTATGAACTTTAATGACAAAGTCACAAAACTGTGTTTTGGCGTTTTTGTGAAGTTCTTTGCATGATCGTTCTGCAATAGGTTCAACGCGGCGCGATACGCGGCTAAACGCGGCCAGACCAGATTGGGCACTTCTTGTGACGGTTTGTTGCGGTGGTTTCTTTTTTTCAGTTGGGGTTTGTGTGGGTTCCACACATGCCACCAAAAACGGTAAAACAGCTATAGCATATAATTTAGAAGTCATAATGCATCCGATACAAATTGTTTTTACAAAGATTATAGTAAGTCATATCAACTGTGAAGTAGACATTGCAGATAAATAATACTAGGGCCTATGCAGGAAATGTTGAATAAACCATATGCCTATGGGGGGTCATAATGTCAGTTAAGCCAAGCCATTTAGTACGGCTATGTTTTGACGCGGGTGTACGTGCTGCAAACCCTGCAAGCGCGCTTAAATCTGCGTTGCAAACTTACCCAGATGCTTTGAATGTGAAGGGGAAACTGCATGTGGTTGCAGCCGGCAAGGCGTCAATTTCAATGATGGCGCAAATGTTGAAAATGTGTATTCCTGACAGTGCTTTAGCCGTTACGAATTATGAAAATTTTCAAGAATTGGATAATTGCATTGTGTTGCCTGCCAATCATCCGACACCTGATGTAAAGGGTGTAAAAGCCGCACACGCTATTATTTCACGGCTTCAGGCAACGGAACAGGATGATACGGTTATTTTACTGCTAAGTGGGGGTGCATCGGCCTTGTTACCAGCACCTGTGCCGCAGATTAGTTTTGACAGTAAAATCAAAGTGAATGACTTGCTTTTGGGGTCTGGACTGGCGATTGGGCAGATGAATATTGTGCGCAAAGCTTTATCGCAACTGAAAGGCGGGGGATTTGCTGCATTGGCTGCACCTTCACGGGTGTTTGCATTTATCTTATCTGATGTTCCAGATGATAACCTTGCAGATATTGCAAGTGGGCCGACCGTTGCTGCACCTGATGCAGTGGCAGAGGCGCGGGATGTTTTGAATGGCGCAGGCATATGGGATGATTTGCCTGCTGATGTTCAAAGTTATCTAAGTAAGCCGCGCAAACGAAAAGTGGCACCTGCCGATAACACGCTAATTGCTGGAAATACAGTGAGTGTTCAGGCGATGACTTCTGCTGTGCCAGATAACATGAAAATTGTTATGCCCAAATCGCCATTGACCGGGGATGTTGAAGATGCAGCCAAAGCTGTTGCACAAACGATTGCGCAAACCGAGCAGGGGATTGATACGGTTTTTCTTTGGGGCGGTGAAACCACAGTAAAATTGCGCGGCAAAGGTGTGGGGGGGCGCAATCAAGAGCTGGCTTTACGCGTGGCACAATGTCTTGAAGGTAAGATGCAAGATCGCCAATGGGCGTTTCTTAGCGGCGGGACAGATGGGATTGACGGGCCAACGGATGCCGCAGGTGCGGTTGTGACCCAAACCACCTTGGCGGATATAAAACAGGCAGGGTTGGATTTAAATCACACGCTTTCCCAAAACAATTCGTATCCAGTTTTGGAACGCATTAACGCTTTGATAAAAATAGGTGCGACGGGCACGAATGTGGCTGATTTGCAGGTGGCTGTGATTCGGGCATAGGGCCAAACGGTTATGGGTTTTAATGTGTGTTACCTAACCCTGTAAGGTTCTAAACTATCTATGAAAGTTTGGATGAATTCCAAAGTGATCATTGATGGTGGAATGTGGGTTGGGCGTACTATTGCCAAGCGATGCACTATTTGCGGTCCAAAGGGGCGCAAAACCAGACCATCTGCCTCATGTTGACGTGCATCCATTTCACTTACAATAGAGACGCCCGCACCTTGTGCCACCAAACAGCAGGCGGCGGTAAATTGGCGGGTTTCTATCCACGGCTGGATGTGGACGCCTTGTTTTAGAAAGCAAGCTTCTAAGTCTCGGAAAAAATCACTGTCTTTGCGTGTATGAACCATGCGCTCTTTTGCTAAATCCTCTGGCCATATTTCTGTCTTTGAGGCCAGTGGATGATGTGGTGGTAGGATGCAAACTGTCCGCATATGGACTGTTTCGTTTTCTATGGCGGGGTGCGCGTTAAAGCCATCTGTAATGCCACAATCATATTGCTCTCCGATGATCCATTCCAAGATGCGTTCGGGTCGGTCAGGTTCTAATGTAACTGTGATGCCAGGGCGTTTTTCTAAGAAGCGCATCAGGATTTTTGGTAAGTGGCTGGTTGCAAAACCGGGCAGGCAAGCGATCCGTAAATGCCCTGCTTTTCGGGCGGTTAAGTCATGAGTAAGCTGTTCAATATGCTCTAAATTATCAAGCAACCTACCAACCTCGCCTAACAGGTAACGTGCTTCTTGTGTTGGTACTAGTCGCCCACCGCGCCGATCAAAAACATCAAAGCCAACTGAGTCGGAAAAGCTGGATAATAAACGGCTAACGGCGGGTTGAGAGATGTTTAAATGGTTCGCAGCACGGGTGACACTGCCTAATTGGGCCACGGCCTTAAATGCTTCAAGCTGTCGTAATCGTATTGCCAATTTGATTAAACCCCTTAGTTCGTTGGGTAATCCGAGTTGTCTCGACCCTGAACATGGTTATAACATAATGTTATAAAAACTGTTACAAAAATTTCATTTGAATTATGGTTCTGCCTATGGTGTCCTAATAAGAAGTCGGGCGTAGTTGTTGGCAAACAACAAGGCGTGCGCATAATAATATCGAAGTTAACACATGCTTGGGAGGCATCTTATGAAGCTTAATTTTTATGGCACCGCAATTGCGGCGGCCCTTACAATGGTCACTTCTGCTGCGGTTGCAGAGGTAGAAGTTCAATGGTGGCACGCTATGGGTGGTGCAAACGGTGAACGGGTAAATAAAATTGCCGCAGATTTCAATGCAACCCAGTCAGAGTATAAAGTCGTACCAACCTACAAAGGTAACTATACAGAAACAATGACGGCTGCGATTGCTGCGTTTCGTGCAAAAGAGCACCCACATCTGGTGCAGGTGTTTGAAGTTGGTACAGCAACAATGATGTCTGCCAAAGGTGCGATTTACCCAATAGAGCAACTGATGGTTGATGCAGGTGAGCCGTTTGATAAATCTGATTTTCTGCCTGCGGTTATTTCATATTATCAAACCCCGACAGGTGAATTACTGTCGATGCCATTTAACAGCTCTACCCCTGTTTTGTGGTATAACAAAGACGCGCTTGATGCGGCAGGTGCTACGGCCCCAACAACATGGGCTGACGTGAAATCTGTTTCGCAAAAACTTGTTGATAACGGCATGAAATGTGGTGTGTCATTTGGTTGGCAATCATGGGTGATGCTGGAAAACTATTCAGCTTGGCACAATCTTGAAATGGGAACGAAAGAAAACGGTTTCGCTGGTTTTGATACCGAGTTTACTTTCAACACGCCCAAAGTAGCGGCGCGTCTAGACGATATTGCGTCTATGTCTGAAGGTAGTTTGTTTGTTTACGGCGGCCGTCGTGGCGACAGTCTACCATTGTTTACCAATGGCGAATGCGGCATGTGGATGAACTCATCAGCTTATTATGGTTCTATTAAGAAACAGGCGGCATTTAACTTTGGGCAAACCATGTTGCCATTGGATACCGATGTGGCATCTGCCCCGCAAAACTCTATCATTGGTGGTGCTACTCTTTGGGCATTGGCAGGTCATGAAGATGCGGAGTATAAAGGTCTTGCACAATTCATGACTTATCTTGCATCCGCTGAAGTGCAAGCGTGGTGGCATCAAGAAACAGGCTATGTGCCAATTACAACAGCGGCATATGAGTTGTCTAAAACCCAAGGTTTTTATGATAGCAACCCAGGTACTGATACAGCCATTCAACAGCTAAGCCTGAATCAACCTACTGCAAATTCACGCGGTATTCGGTTTGGTAATTTCGTGCAAATCCGCGACATTATCAACGAAGAAATGGAAGCTTTGTGGGGTGGTTCTAAAAACGCAACTGATGCGCTTAATGATGCGGCAAGCCGTGGCAATGAGTTGCTGCGTAAGTTTGAACGTTCAGCAAAATAAAACCTAAACTTTTATCATCCAGCAAAGACTTGTTCTTTGCTGGATGATTTTTTCTAAGCGGAGATTATTATGCTCAAGCGTGTGCATTTTCCATCGTCACCTTTGCCTTACCTTTTGGTGGCGCCGCAAATTATTATCACGCTGGTATTTTTCATGTGGCCTGCCAGCCAAGCATTGTATCAATCTTTGCTTGTTGAAGACGCGTTTGGCTTGTCGACAGAGTTTGTCTGGTTTGAAAACTTTACATATCTGGCATCGGACAGTCATTATCTGGATGCTTTCTGGCGCACCGCGATATTTTCGTTTCTTGTCGCCTTTATGTCGATGTCGGTGGCACTTATTCTGGCAGGTTTTGCAGATCGCGTAATTAAAGGTGCCACAGTTTACCGCACACTTCTAATATGGCCCTATGCCGTTGCCCCTGTTTTGGCTGGCGCATTATGGGTGTTTATGTTCAATCCGACCTTGGGCATATTTCCGTATTTGCTTGATATGATCGGTGTGAATTGGAACCATTATTTGAATGGCACACAAGCCATGGGGCTGGTCATTGCCGCAGCGGCTTGGAAACAGGTTGCCTATAATTTTTTATTCTATCTGGCCGCAATGCAGTCCATTCCACGCGGTGTGATTGAGGCGGCGGCAATAGATGGGGCAGGGCCTGTTAAGCGATTTACGACGATTATTATACCACTGGTTTCGCCCACAACATTTTTCTTGTTGGTGATTAACCTGGTTTACGCATTCTTTGAAACGTTTGGGATTATCCATGTGGTCACCCAAGGCGGCCCTGCAGCTTCCACCACAATTCTGGTTTATAAAGTGTTTAACGATGGCTTTGTAGGGTTGGATCTGGGCGGATCTGCTGCGCAATCGGTTGTTTTGATGGTGATCGTAATTGTGATGACAATGGTACAGTTCAAGTATGTTGAGAAGAAGGTAGAATACTGATGATAGAAAACAGACCTATTCTAACTGTGTTTACGCATATTATTATGATTTTGGGCGTTGCCTTGATAGCACTACCGATCTGGATCACTTTTGTCGCGGCAAGCCATGATGAAATACGGATGCTACAAGCACCAATCCCGATGTTGCCGGGCAGTCATTTTGTAGAAAATTTCAAACAGGCCCTGTTTGGCGCAGGCTTGTCAGGCGACCAAACACCGGTTTGGCGCATGTTATTGAACTCTTTAGCAATGGCGTTGATGATCTCTTTTGGCAAAATCTCAATCTCTTTAATCTCGGCATTTGCGATCGTTTACTTTAAATTTCCGTTTCGCATGGGCTTTTTCTGGATGATTTTCATCACACTGATGTTGCCTGTAGAGGTACGTATTTTGCCAACCTTTGAAGTGGTGGCAAACCTTGGCATGCTAAACAGCTATTGGGGGCTTTCTATTCCGTTGATTGCGTCAGCTACTGCAACCTTTATGTTTCGCCAAGTGTTTCTGACCATCCCTGATGAGATGCTGGAAAGTGCGCGTATTGACGGGGCGGGGCCGATGCGATTTTTTTGGGATATATTACTGCCACTTAGCCGCACAAACATTGCCGCGTTATTTGTGATTTTGTTTATTTTTGGCTGGAACCAGTATTTATGGCCACTGCTGATAACGACTGACACTGATATGACGACGATTGTGATGAGCATCAAGCAAATGCTAGAGTCGGCGGAACAATCGCCGCAATGGAATATCATAATGATGACTGCACTACTTGCAATGTTACCGCCCATTCTGGTTGTGGTTGGAATGCAAAAACTGTTTGTGCAGGGTTTGACTGAAACTGATAAATAGGACGCCCAACTATGGCTGAAATTAAACTAGACAACCTGATTAAAGCTTACGGCAAAGTCGAAGTTCTGCATCATATTGAAGGTGATATTCATGATGGTGAATTCATCGTAATTGTCGGGCCGTCGGGTTGTGGCAAGTCAACACTTCTGCGCATGGTTGCAGGTCTTGAAACCATAACCTCAGGGACGATTTCGATCGGCGGGAAGGTGGTTAATAAACTGGAACCAGCTGACCGTGATATTGCAATGGTTTTTCAAAACTACGCGCTATATCCACATATGACGGTCTATGAAAATATGGCGTATGGGTTGAAAATCCGCAAAATTCCCAAGGATGAGATTAAACGACGTGTGGAAGAAGCCGCTGACATTCTGGAAATCCGTGAGTATCTGGACCGCCGCCCACGTCAGTTGTCAGGCGGGCAACGCCAACGGGTTGCTATGGGGCGTGCTATTGTGCGTGAACCATCGGTGTTTCTGTTTGATGAACCGTTGTCTAATCTGGATGCAAAGCTGCGTGTGCAAATGCGCCTTGAAATCCGCAAGTTGCAAAAACGGCTGGGGGTTACATCAATTTACGTTACCCACGATCAGGTGGAAGCGATGACATTGGGCGACCGTTTGATGGTACTGAACGGCGGTTATGTTGAGCAGTTTGGAACACCTATTGAGCTGTATCAAAAACCTGCAAGCCTGTTTGTAGCAGGCTTTATCGGAAGCCCGTCGATGAACTTTATGGATGCGGATATATCAAACGGGGTTGCAACGCTTGCGAACGGGGCAAAGCTGAAACTATCGTCAAAATTCAATGGGCCAGCGACGTTGGGCATTCGGCCCGAACATTTGGTTGCCGATGATAAAGGGGCCATAAAAGTGACTGTTGATATGCTAGAACAGCTGGGCGCTAACACTTTGGTTCATGGTATATTGGACGGCACACAAACCTCGTTTGTTGTTAGCCTAGACGGCATTCAAGTTGCTGAAACAGGGTCAAACCAGACATTTTACGCCGAAAAAGACAGCTTTCACTTGTTTGACAAAGAAACTGGCAAACGCATAGTTGAATAAGCCCTAAGGCTTATTACGCTTGGTGTGGTTTTTAGCACGGTTCGTGGAACTTGGACTTTTTGAGGCTTTGCCTTTGGCCTTTGGGCCGCGCTTTTTGTCAGAGCCTTTGGCATTATCGGCGGGTCGTTTTGGTTTTAATTCCGTAACAGCCCCTTCAAGACGTTTTAACTCTTCGGCCCATTTTTCACGGGAATGCGGAATGCCTTTTGCTTTTTTAGGCTTTGGCTTTTTGTCAAACCCTTGCCCACTATCCTTGCCATAATGTTCGGCTTGTTTTTTGGATGAGTGCCGTTTTGGCCCCTTAGCATTGCGGTCACCTGACTTATTTTCACGTTGCCGATCTGAAAAACTTTGGGGTGGGTTTTTGGCCGCCGCAGGGGGCTTTTCTAATTGGGTTAGTTTTTCATCATTTTCACCCCTAAGGGTTTTGCCCATCGCATTCGCAAAACTTGTTGCAGCTGATGTGCGAATTTCAATGAAAGACACGTTTTTTTGTATACGGATTGCACCAATATCTTCGGCGGTGATTTTCCCTGCTTTACATATCATCGGTATCAAACGGCGCGGCTCGGCACCTTTTTCACGTCCGCCTGTCAAGGCAAACCATGTGCCTTTGCCAAAGGTATCTTGTCGCTTTGGCTCGCGTCCACCCGCACTGACGGCTGACAATTCTTCTGGTGCGGATTGACCAGATTTGTATAAGCGTAAATAGGCGGCGGCTATTTTTTCTGGGCTGTGCAGTTCAACTAACTTTTGTGCCGATAGTGTTTCATTTGCATCTAATTCTTGGTGCCACGTTGGATCTGCTAATAAGCGTTCTTCGTCGCGTTCAATGACGGATTTTGCAGAAGGGGCTTCACACCATTCGGCGGTTACTTTTGCGCCTTGCATCAGGCGTTCCGCTTTTCTGCGGGCCTTTGCGGGTACGATCAAAGCACTTACGCCTTTGCGACCAGCGCGGCCTGTGCGGCCTGAGCGGTGCAATAAAGTTTCGTGGCTTTGCGGAAGGTCGGCGTGAATGACCAGATCAAGGTTTGGTAAATCAATACCACGTGCAGCGACATCTGTTGCAACACATACCCGCGCGCGTCCGTCGCGCATTGCTTGCAAAGCATGGCTGCGTTCATTTTGGGATAATTCACCAGATAATGCGACCACTGAAAACCCCCGGTTTGACAGGCGCGATGTCAGGCGGTTTACCATCATACGGGTATTGCAAAATACCAACGTATTTGGTGCTTCATAATAGCGCAAAACATTAATGATCGCATTTTCGCCATCGCGCTGTGCGACGTTCATTGCGCGATACTCAATATCTGAATGCTGTTTAGCTTCGGATTTTGTCACCACACGTACGGCGTCTTTTTGGTATTTTTTCGCTAGGGATGCGATTGAATTCGGGACGGTCGCAGAAAACATCAGAGTGCGGCGGTCGTCAGGGGATTCGCCTAGAATAAATTCTAGATCTTCCCTAAATCCCAGATCAAGCATTTCATCGGCTTCATCCAAAACGACAGCACGAAGTCCGTCCATTTTCAAAGAGCCGCGCATGATGTGATCGCGCAAACGGCCCGGTGTTGCAACAACGACATGGGCGCCCTTATCAAGTGCGCGGCGTTCATCGCGCATGTCCATGCCACCTACACAAGAGGCCACAACAGCGCCTGCTTTTGCATAAAGCCAGATGAATTCGCGTTTTACCTGCATTGCCAATTCACGTGTTGGCGCGATGATTAGTGCAAGAGGTTTGCGTGCAGGTTCAAACCTTGTAGCATCACCCAACAATGTCGGCGCGATTGCCAGACCAAAACCTACAGTTTTGCCAGAACCTGTTTGTGCAGAGACAAGCAAATCTGAGTTTACAAGTTCTGCATCGGTCACGGCTTCTTGCACGGGCGTCAGAGTTGTATAACCTTGTTGTTCTAAGGCATCGGAAAGAGTTTTGATCACGGCAGCATTTTTCTGTTAAATTGCAAATAGGGTATTTGACTTGGATGCGGCTTACGGTAAGCAAACGGTCAAAATAGGCCCTTATGGTACTTATCAGATGAAGGCAACCTTTGCATTAGTCGCAAGGGATAGATCGGGGCCTAAAAATCGACCTCAAGTGCAATACCTTTCTTAACTGCCAATTCAACAACGGCAGAGGCTACTGCCAAATCTTGCAGGCCAACACCTGTGCCGTCAAACAATGTTACTTCATCGTCTGAACTGCGCCCTTTGTGGTCGCCATTTATCACCATGCCCAGTTCAATAATGTCAGCTTGCTGAAGTGAGCCGTCCGCAATCGCATGCTGGCACTCGCCGATTGTGATCGATTGGGCAATCTCATCGGTAAAGGTGGTGGCCTGCGCAACTAAAGCTGCCTCAACCTCTTGTTTGCCTTTGGTGTCGGTGCCCATACAGGCGATATGGGTTCCTGCCTTGACTTGCGCGTCTTTTAGGATTGCATCAAAGCTGGATGTGATTGTGACAATAACATCTGCCTGTGCGCCCAATTCATCTAAACTAACGACCTGAAAAGGCAGGCCGATCTCGGCGGCTTTATTTGCAAGGGATGTTAGTTTTTCGGGTGTTCTGTTCCATGCCACGACACGGTCGAAATCACGTTGTTCTGCCACTGCCTGCAACTGAAACGTTGCCTGATGGCCAGCCCCCACAATACCCAGTACCTTAGCATCTTTTCGCGCCAGATGCGCAACAGAAACCGCAGCAGCAGCCGCAGTGCGCAGGGCAGTTAGTAAATTACCACCAACAACTGCGCGAATTTTACCAGTATCTGCATCAAACAACATTATCGCGGACTGGTGGTTGGTCAGTCCCTTGGCTGCGTTGCCTGGCCAATAGCCACCAGATTTCAAACCAAGATTAAGGGCGTCGCGGTCAAAGCCGGATTTAAAGCCGTATAAAGCATCTGCATGCCCAATGGCCTCTCTTATAACTGGGAAATTATAAGCGGTTCGTTTTGACATAGAGGCAAATACCTCTTCGACGGCTGTAAATGCACTTTCGCGTGTCATAAGGGCGGCGATTTCTTTTTCAGGAACTATAATCATTATATGCCTCTTTTTATAACTGGTTAGTATGCTTTTCCGCGTGCAGATACAGGCCACAGGCTTTCGACTTTGCCACCCCGAACACCCACATACCAGTCGTGTACATTACAGGTTGGATCACAATGGCCCGGTACCAATCTTAATTTATCGTTTACCTTTAAAACGTGGTCTGGATCGCTAACAACACCGTGTTCATCAGAACACTTCATGTATTCAACGTTATCATTGCGTCCGAAAACTGTTGGCAGGCCACTGTCCACTGATTGCGCTTTCAAGCCTGCATCAACAACCGCTATATCGTTTTTTGCATGGCTCATAACGGAAGTCAGAATAAACAATGCGTTTTCCCATTCACCGTCATCTATGCGCTTGCCATCTTTATCTAAAATACGGCCATAATCTGCATCCATGAAAGCATATGAACCGCACTGCAATTCGTTGAACACGCCTGATGTACCCTCAAAGTAATACGAACCTGTGCCGCCTCCACCAACAATATCACACTCTAAACCAAGTGATTTCAATGCGTTGACCGCATGTTCGACCTGTTCAACGGCAATGTCTATTTTCGCTTTGCGATCATTGTATAGGTCAAGATGTTGCATAGCACCTTGGTAAGCTTGAATGCCTGCAAATTTCAAACCATCTGCGGCATCAATCAGTTTTGCGATATTCACCACCTCTTGTGAGGTCGTCACACCGCAGCGACCAGCACCGCAATCTATTTCCACAAGACATTCCAATTCGGTTCCGTGTTTTTGGGCAGCAGCCGCAAGATCGGCCACGTTTCCAGGATCATCAACACAAACCAAAATCCGCGCACCTAATTTTGGCATACGTGCAAGGCGGTCGATTTTGGCAGGATCACGCACCTGATTAGATACCATCACATCCTTGATGCCGCCACGCGCAAAAACTTCGGCTTCGGATACTTTTTGACAGCAAATACCAACCGAATGGCCCAAGGTTTCTTGTAACTTTGCTACATCTACGGATTTGTGCATTTTTCCGTGCGCACGGTGCCGTACACCCATATCACGTGCAAGATCACCCATTTTTTTGACGTTGCGTTCCAGTGCGTCCAGATCAAGGACTAAGCAAGGCGTTTGAATGTCGACTGCGTTCATGCCTGGTAAAGCAGGCACATCAAAACCTACTTCTAGGCCGTCTAAGTTTGTTTGTGTGCTCATTGGGTTTCTCCTATTTATGGTTCATCCACGGCAGCGTATCTAGGTCAACATTACCGCCGGTAATGATAACCCCAACCCGCTTGCCCGCGAAAGTTTCTTTGTTCTTCAAAATTGCTGCCAAGGGTACTGCACTGCTTGGCTCCATTACAATTTTCATCCGCTTCCAGATTAGCTTCATCGCCTCAATAATCTCATCCTCACTGGTGGTCAGAATATCCGTGACGTGATTGCTGACAAAATGCCATGTCAGTTCTTTTAGGGGTACTTTTAGACCATCGGCGACGGTTACGGGTGCATCATCTGCAATGATATGGCCCGCTTTGAAACTGCGTGCGGCATCGTCGGCCTGTTCTGGCTCGGCTGCATATATTTTTATGTTTGGTGCAAGGTTGGATAGGGTCAGGCAGGTGCCGGAAATCATTCCGCCACCACCGATAGGGGCAATCACAGCATCTAACCCGTCAACCTGTCCGATCAATTCATGTGAACAGGTACCTTGGCCAGCGATTACACGAGGATCGTTGTATGGATGTACAAATTCGGCACCGGTTTCCTTAATCACATCTGCAAAAACCGCTTCGCGGCTGGATGTGGATGGCTCACATTCAATAATTTTACCGCCATACCCTATTACCGCATCTTTTTTTGCTTGTGGTGCTGTGCGGGGCATTACGACTGTACAGGGGATACCGCGCCGCCCTGCCGCATAGGACAAGCTAAGCGCATGGTTGCCACTGGAATGGGTCGCAACACCTTTTTCCAGCATATCGTCAGGCAGGCCAAACACTGCGTTTGAGGCACCGCGCACTTTAAATGCGCCTGCCTTTTGGAAGTTCTCACATTTAAAAAACAGCTTTGCCCCTGTCAATTCATTCAGGAATGCTGACGTTAAAACGGGTGTGCGATGGATGTAGGGTTTGACCCGTACATGTGCTGTCAGCATATCGTCAATGGTGGGTATATACATAACATATTCCTTCTATGATGTGCGGCTAAGATGTACGGTAGTGTTCTTGTGCTGCGGCAACACCTGAACCAAGCTGAACATCCAGCCCTAAATCAACCATGCACATTTCCGCCGTGGCGATACCTGATAGTGCCATCACATCCGTTAGACTGCCCAAGTGGCCGATGCGAAACACTTTACCTGCAACTTCACCTAAGCCAACCCCAAAGGCGACATCATATTTATCGGCTGCATGGGTTACAATATCGGTGGCGTTAAAACCATCAGGTGTGCAAATAGCACTGACCGTATCGGAATATAAATCAGGTGATACAGCGCAAAGTTTTAGCCCCCACGCATCAACCGCTGCACGCACGCCACCCGCAATTCGATTGTGACGCGCAAAGACGTTTTCCAATCCTTCATTCAATAACATCTCTGATGCCATTTTTAAACCGTTCAACAAACCAACCGCAGGCGTGTAAGGGTAGACGTTATTTGCATAGCCTTTGCCCATATCGCGGATGTCAAAGAAAGTGCGCGGCAAGGAAGCTGTTTCAAGTGTTGCCATTGCTTTGGGGCTAAAGCCCACGATCGCCAGACCGGCAGGCAGCATAAAGCCCTTTTGCGACCCAGTGATCGCAATATCAACGCCCCAGTCATCCATGCGAAAATCCATTGATCCGATAGAACTTACACCATCTACATATAACAACGCAGGGTGGTTTGCCGCATCCATTGCTTTGCGCACTGCTGCAATATTAGATAAAACACCCGTCGCGGTTTCATTATGAGTAGCCAAAACCACCTTGATTTGGTGGGATTTGTCTGCCGTTAGAATTTCTTCATAACGATCCGCTGGCACACCTTGACCCCAAGGGGTTTCAACGATTGTCATATCCAACCCATGTCGGGTGCACATATCAATCCAGCGGTGACTGAACATGCCATTACGGGCCGCCAAAACTTTGTCGCCTGCTGAAAGCGTGTTGGTCAGCGCGGTTTCCCAACCACCTGTACCTGTTGACGGAAACACAAATATTTCTGCTGTTTTACTTTTCAGAACCTTCTTCACGCCATTCAGCGCGGGGTGCAAAATTTCGCCAAACAATGAGGATCGGTGATCCAATGTTGGCATATCAACAGCTTTACGCAATATTTCGGGCATATTAGTCGGGCCTGGTATAAATACAGGATTTTGAAAGTACATTTTATGAAACCTTTATAACGCTTAATGTAACTTTATACCGTGCATCAGAAGGCGGCAATTTTTTCGAAATTTTAACTGACATTGGGGATTTTATGGTAAAATTCTGCATTAACAATGCCTTATATTTTTTCACTAGATAAAATCATTTTTCACTATATAATATATTTATGCGAGTAATGTGAGAAATATTTGATGTCCGAGAAAATCAAAGCCCGTGGGCGCCCTAAGAATTTTTATGATACATCTGCCAAGAATACCATTCAATCGGTTGATCGGGCCTTTAATGTGTTGGAATTATTGGCTGCAAAAGGCGGGATGACCTTATCTGAAATTGCCACAGAGTTAGGCCAATCTGCGGCTACAATTTACCGCGTATTGACCACTCTTCAGGCCCGCGAGGCAGTTGAAACCGATGCGCATTCGCAAGTATGGAATATTGGCCCAGCGGCTTTTCAAATTGGTTATGCCTTTTTGCGTAGAAGCAGCGTTGTGGAACGCAGCCGCCCTATTATGCGTGAATTGATGGCGCAAACGGGCGAAACTGCCAATCTTGGGATCGAAAAATCTGGAATGGTTATGTTTGTCAGTCAAGTGGAAACTCATGAAACAATTCGTGCTTTTTTTCCACCTGGCACACAATCACCACTTCATGCTTCTGGTATTGGTAAAGCATTGCTGGCACATTTTCCCCCTGCCAAAATGGCAGGTTTTTTGAAAGCGGGTGAGCTAGAGAAATTCACCGAAAACACCATTACAGACCCGCAAAAATTGCAACATGAAATGGAAACCATTCGCGCCCAAGGGTTTGCTTATGATGATGAGGAAAAGAATTTTGGAATGCGCTGTATTGCGGCACCAGTGCTGAATTATTTTGGCGAAGCTATTGCCGGTATTTCTGTTTCGGGGCCAACCCATCGAATGGCGCAAACCCGCATAGATGCGATCAGTGAATTGGTTAAAGATGCCGCTAAAACATTATCCTATAATCTGGGGGCGGTGCCAGAAAGTTAATGTGGTGCATAGGAATTATGCCATAAATTTACGCACCAACCTGTTTTGATGTTCAATTACTTTACCCAGTTCTACACCTGTCAAATGACCAGCTGACACAACCGCTTTGCCTTCTACATAAAGATCACGCACAGAATGCGGGCCAGTTAAAACGAGGGCTGCAACAGGGTCCCATGACCCAGCGGTTGCTATATGACTAGTCATATCCCAAACCGCAAAATCAGCCCGTTTACCCACTTCAAGTGATCCGCAATCATGGCGACCCAACACTTGCGCCCCCCCCAAAGTGGCAATTTCCAACGCTTCACGCGCGCTCATCGCATCTGCCCCGTTTTGCACGCGTTGCAATAGCAGCATTTGGCGGGCTTCATCCAATAAATGACCTGCATCATTTGATGCTGAACCATCTACACCAAGCCCGACTTTTACGCCTTCATCACGCATCTGGCGAACAGGGGCGATGCCAGAGCCAAGTCTGCAATTTGAGCAAGGACAATGGGCAACACCCGTGCCAGTGCTAGAGAAAAGCTTTATTTCTTTATCATCCAGTTTTACACAATGGGCATGCCATACATCTTCGCCGACCCAACCCAAATCTTCGGCATATTGGCCTGGAAGACATCCGAAATTTTCAAGTGAATAAGCAATATCTTCGTCATTTTCTGCTAGATGCGTGTGTAGCATAACACCTTTGTCGCGGGCCAGAATAGCACTGTCGCGCATCAGCTCACGGCTAACTGAAAAAGGTGAACATGGGGCAATCCCGATACGGATCATCGCACCCTCATTCGCATCATGATGGGCATCCACAACCCTGATACAATCGTTCAGTATATCAGCTTCATCTTCGCACATACTGTCTGGTGGTAGACCGCCATCACTTTCCCCAATGCTCATTGAGCCGCGTGTTGCGTGAAACCGTATACCGATGGTTTTGGCTGCATCAATGGTATCTTCTAACCGCACACCTTTTGGAAAATGATATAAGTGATCTGATGAAAGGGTGCACCCAGACAAAGCCAGTTCAGCAAGGCCAACTTGGGCAGAGACAAACATCTCCTCTGGGCCGAAATTTTTCCAGATCGGATATAACGACTGCAACCAGCCAAACAATAAGGCATCTTGTCCACCTGGTACTGCGCGGGTCAGGGTTTGTGATAAATGGTGGTGAGTGTTCACCATACCTGGTGTCACAACACAGCCTGCGGCATTCAGTATTTCATCGCCACTTAGCCCATGCCCGATTGCCTGTATAACCCCATCTTCTACAAGAATATCGGCATGTGACAATTCACGGCGTGCCGTATCCATTGTTACAATTACATTTGCATTTTTCACAACAATCGAAGTCATGGCGTTTCCAGTTCATATAAAGCAAAAGGCAGTTAGCCCTGTTGAATTTGATAAGCGTTTTTAAAGGGGTGTTCTTGTAAATTATCACCAGTACCGATCCTGTCGACAACTGCGAAAAGCCCAGGCTCATGCAAAGGCGTCAGCACACCGTGCCATGTGCCTTTGTGCAAATTAACCGCCTGACCTGCCTTACTGATAAAGGCTTGCGGGTTAACTGGTACACCGTTTTGATCGTCTGCTACCACAATCATAAAAGAATGATGACTCATCGGGATAAATGCCTGACTGCCCAAGGGATGGCGTTCAACCAGTTTCAGGTCATATGGAAAGTTGCAAGTTTTTGACTTAAATACACTGATACCAGCGCGACCATCGGTAAAATCCAAATCTGCCAGATCATCAAAGCGATTGCAGTCACCTTGGTTAATCGCAATCGGGGAATTGCCTGAGCAATCTAATACATTCCCGTAGGGGGCAAAATCAGTGGCTGTCAGGGGGCGTGTGATGATAATATTGCTCACTTGGCGCCACCCAAATCGAATGACATGTGGCGGTTTACATCTTTGTACAACAGGTAACGAAACGGTTCTGGCCCTGCGGCTACACATGCTTGTGGGCAAAAGGCGCGTAGCCACATATAATCACCAGCTTCAACTTCAACCCAGTCTTGGTTTAGGTGGTAAACCGCTTTGCCCTGCAATACATATAGCCCGTGTTCCATCACGTGGGTTTCAGCAAACGGAATAGATCCGCCCGGTTGAAAAGTCACGATTGTAACGTGCATATCGTGACGTAAATCCGTAGGGTCTACAAACCTTGTGGTGGCCCATGTGCCATTGGTATCTGGCATTTCAGTTGGGGGAACATCTTGATCTGAAGTCACAAATGCGCTTGGCGCATCTACCCCGTCTACAGCTTGATACCGTTTTCTGATCCAGTGAAAACTTACATTTTGGTCTGTTGTATTTCGTAATTTCCACTGACATTTGGGGGGTAGATATGCATAGCCGCCAGAGCTTAATGTATGGGTTTCACCCCCAAATGTTAATTCTAACACCCCATCCACTACAAACAGTACAGTTTGGGCAGTTGGGTCTGTATCAGGGGTTTCGCTGCCACCATTTGGTGCAACTTCGGCGATGTAATGTGAAAATGTCTCGGCAAATCCGGTTAAAGGCCGTGCAATAACCCAAAATCGCGCACCAACCCAGTTAGGCAAGTAACTGGTAACAATATCGGTCATTACCCCTTTGGGAATGACCGCATAAGCGTCTTTAAGAACTGCCCGATCGGTCATAATCTGGCTTTGTGCTGGCAAGCCGCCAGTGGGTGTATAATATTTTGCGCTCTTATGGGGCAGGTCTTTCATGGGTATTTCCTTCATGGCAAAATCTGTGTCAGCCGCAGCAATGCAATACGTTCAACTTGCTGGCATGCAGTGGTAAATTCCGTGTTTGGATCATTATCAATACGGGTTATGAACGCTTGCAAAATCTGATCTTTGGTCAACCCTTTCACTGCAATGATAAAGGGAAATCCGAATTTTTCTGTGTAGCGTGTGTTCAATTCCTGAAATTCGCGACGTTGTGCATCGGTTAAGGCGTCTAATCCTGCGCCGGCTTGCTCGGATGTGGAACTGTTAGTTAATTGCTTTGCATCTGCTAGCTTGCCTGCCAGATCGGGATGCGCGCGTAAAACTGCTAACCTTTGTGCGTCTGTTGCACGCCTAAAGATTCGGCAAAGGGCGGAATGTAGGCCAATGGCAGTATCATGTGCAGCCCCCAATTCACCTTCCCAAGCGGCCTGCGGTATCCATGTGGAATGCTCAAAAATATCACCATAAGTTTGTACAAACTCTTGTTGAGGCATTTCAGATGGTATTGCTGAACTGGCAGGTGCCGCGTGGTGTTCATGCCAATGTTGCGCAATTTCTATGCGTTTCGCGAACCAGACATCCGCATGGCTTTGCGCATATTTCATGAAACGCTTGAGTGATTGAATGCGACCGGGCCGACCTATTAGGCGGCAATGCAGGCCGATTGACAGCATCTTGGGCGCACCCTCAACGCCTTCTTCATATAAAGCGTCAAAGCTGTCTTTTAGGTAGTTATAAAACTGGTCGCCTGCATTAAACCCCTGAGGCGATGCAAAGCGCATGTCATTTGTATCAAGTGTATAGGGGATAACCAGTTGGTTTTTTCCATCATGGTGATGCCAATAGGGTAGGTCATCGGCGTAACTGTCAGAAACATAGGTAAAGTTACCTTGTTCTGTGACCAAATCAACTGTGTTGGCTGAACAACGCCCCGTGTACCAACCTGTTGGTGGCGTTCCTGTTACTTCTGTATGAATGCGTATGGCATCTTCCATATCGCGGCGTTCATCCGTTTTTGTATGGTCTTTATAGTCAATCCATTTAAGCCCGTGACTGGCAATTTCCCAGTCTGAATCTTGCATTGCAGCAACTTGGGCGGGTGAGCGTTCAAGGGCTGTGGCCACACCGTAAACGGTTGCAGGTATCGCCATTTTTGTGAACAATCTGTGCAGCCGCCAAAAGCCAGCGCGCGCACCATATTCATATATCGATTCCATATTCCAATGGCGCTGCTCAGGCCAAGGTGCGGCCCCAACGATTTCAGATAAGAACGCCTCTGAACTTGCATCACCATGTAAAACGCAGTTTTCACCACCTTCTTCATAGTTGATTACAAATTGCACAGCAATTTTAGCCCCGTTTGGCCAAATTACTTTCGGGGTGTTTTCACCGTGGCCATGCATATCTCTTGGGTAGCGGTTCACGAAAACGTTCCTTTCTCATTGATTTATCTAAATATCAGAATATTAAGCATTGATTATCCTATAATATTTGAAAGTCTTTTTTGTATTCTTAGATATAATGTAACTCTTTATTGCGCGAAACAATGGGCAAAAGGAATGTAGTATGACAACGACTAAAGGTTATTTAACAACACATGTACTGGATACGGCACTGGGCTTGCCTGCAAGTGGCATGCATATTGATTTGTTTTATCTAGACGGTGACAGACATATATTCATCAGAAGCTTGGTGACAAATGATGATGGGCGCACGGATAGCCCGATTTTGCCAAGTGATGAGTTTAGGCAGGGCGTTTATGAGCTTGTGTTTAAGGCGGGCGATTATTTGCAAGAAAATGCCCCTGCGCAAGATACGCCATTGTTTCTGTCTGATATTCCAATCCGCTTTGGCATGAATGATTTGGATGCTCATTATCACGTGCCCCTTTTGTTATCGCCATTTGGCTACTCTACATATCGGGGAAGCTAGGAAACACGTTATCTTGCGCGTTCTTCTAAGGCTGTTTTGCAATGCGCCACCATATAATCAATAAATAGGCGCACCTTTGGGTCTTGGTGTTTTTTATGGGGATATAAACAGCCCAGAAAAACAGGGCTGGGTGGGGTTTCTTCAGATACAACGATCAAAGCACCAGATTTTATATGCTTAGACACCTCAAATACTGGTTTATTTACAATGCCATGCCCATTTAAGGCCCAATCGGTTAATACCCCACCATCATCAGATTCAAAAGGGCCAGTAACGGCAAATCTTTTGGGTCCATCGGGTGTTGTTAAATGCCATTGATATTCTTTAGTTCCCGGGAAACGCAACGTCAGGCAATCGTGTTTGTCATTTATTAAATCCTGCCCTGATTTCGGTAATCCTTTGCGTTCCAAGTATTCTGGGGCTGCACATAAAACGCGCGGGCATTCTGCCACAGTGCGAATACGGTGGTTTGAATCCTCTGGCACACCCAGAAAAAAAGCGATGTCTAACCCTTCTTCGGTCAGATCAATGCGGCGATCTGACAGGCGCAAGCGCACGTCAATTTCTGGATATTGCCGTTTAAAATCTGGCACTGCGGGCGCTATAAACCTTCGGCCCACACCTAATGGGGCAGCCACAAAAATTGACCCACGTGGGTTTTGTGTATTCTCGGCTACTGTTGCTTCGGCTTCATCGATAGCGCGCAGTATTTTATTAGCGCCTTCATAAAACAACCGCCCTTGTTCGGTTGCTTGCAAACTTCGGGTTGTTCGGTTGAACAAACGCACCCCCAAATGATTTTCCAATTCAGCGATTCTACTGGAGGCCACTGCAGGTGATACTCTTTGATCGCGCGCAGCCGCAGACATATTGCCCAATTCATATATGCGCACAAAAACTTTCAGCTGATTGACATAGGACATGTTGGGAATCCTTACTTCTTACCGTACTACTTCTTTACCTCATTAACGTACAATCCTATTATCACATTAATTTTGAAAGTGTTCTGCAATTATTTAAATTTACCATTGAAAAAAATTAACGCACTATACGCTAAACTAAGGGGAAAACTCATGTATGATATGGCTGTACTGTTCGAATGGCTGGAATTTGCAGTGCGTTGGCTGCATGTGATTACCGCCATTGCATGGATTGGGTCGTCGTTTTATTTTATCGCCCTTGATTTGGGCCTGCGCAAAACGCCAAACCTTCCCAAGGGGGCGCATGGTGAAGAATGGCAAGTGCATGGTGGCGGGTTTTACCATATTCAGAAATATCTGGTGGCACCTGCAGCGCTACCAGAACACCTGACGTGGTTTAAATGGGAAAGCTATGTAACATGGCTATCGGGTTTTGCCATGATGTTTGTGGTCTATTACTTAGGGGCTGATTTGTATCTGATTGACCCCGATGTTGCCGATATTTCACCTGTGCAAGCCGTGATGATTTCTATTGCATCTTTAGGCGCGGTTTGGGTGATTTATGACCAAATTTGTAAATCAAAGTTTGGCGATGACAATACCCGCCTGATGATCTTTTTGTACATTTTACTTGTGGCTTTGGCATATGGTTATACGCAAGTATTCAGTGGGCGTGCTACAATGCTGCACTTAGGGGCAATCACGGCTACGGTTATGTCGGGGAATGTGTTTTTTATTATCATGCCAAACCAACGCATTGTTGTGGCAGATTTACAGGCTGGGCGCACGCCTGACCCTAAGTACGGTAAAATTGCAAAACAGCGTTCGACACATAATAATTATCTGACATTACCAGTTATCTTTTTGATGCTGTCCACGCATTACCCTCTTGCCTTTGCAACGCAATACAACTGGGTGATTGCCAGCCTTGTATTTTTGATGGGCGTAACCATTAGGCATTATTTTAACAGCATTCATGCACGTTCAGGCAACCCGCACTGGACATGGATTGTGACCACCTTATTGTTTATTGCTGCAATGTGGTTGTCATCAATTCAGCCTGAACCCACAGAAGAGGCGCGCGCAGAGAGTTTAACACTAACACAACAGAAGTTCGCAAATGCGGATGGGTTTGCGCAAGTACATGATATTGTATTGGGGCGGTGTTCGATGTGCCATGCACAAGAGCCGTTTTATGAAGGTATCCGTTGGGCACCAAAAGGCGTGTTGCTGGAAACAGAAAAACAGATAGCAAGCCGCGCAAAACAGATATTCCTACATTCGGGTATCACCCGTGCCATGCCGCCTGCGAATGTCAGTTTCATGGAAGAAGCTGAACGGCGCATTATTGCAAAGTGGTATCGCTCTGTCGAAAAACCATTGTTTTAGGGTTAGGTAGAAGGGGCTTGGCTAGCAGCTATAATCCAGTCACGAACCGACTTAGCATCTTGTGACAACTCGGCATTCTCTGACCAGACAAGATAGAACTCTTTGCCACTGTTCCATTCCCATGGACCGACTTGCGTCAGTAGATTTGCATCAATCATACGTCTTGTCACGTGTTCCCATCCTAACGAAATACCTTGCCCGGCCATGACTGCATGCAACACAAGTGCGTAGTCATTTAGGCGCAAGCCCTGGCCGTTTTCATGGTACTTAAAGCCAAAATTCTGAAAGAAATCGGCCCAAGTGGGACTGTAACGATGGGGTTCTTCCAGATTTATTAATTGGGCTGACATCAAGTCCTCTATTTTGTCGATGGCGGGATGGGAATTCTTCCATGCAGGGCTGGCAACTGCCATAACTGATTCTTTGGCAATGGATGTTGTTTCATACCCATCCCATTTACCATCGCCACGCCAAACGGCGAGGCTTATATCCTCTTGGACTAGATCGAGATATTTGTCGGTAGTCTGAACCCGAAGGTCAATATTGGGATGTTGATCGTGAAAGTCCTGCAAGCGGGGGATCATCCAATAATTGGCGAAAGCGGTTGTGACAGATAGGGTAACATGACGGCCCTTATGTTGCCCTTGCAGATATTTTACAGTTCGTAATATACGGTCAAACCCTTGATATACATCATGTCTTAACATTTCACCCGCGCTAGTCAGTGTTATAATACGGTGGCGACGGTGAAACAGCTTTGTGCCGATCGCATGTTCTAGTTTGCGCACAGATTGGCTGATGGCGGGTTGGCTTACACCCATTTCTTTGGCTGCATTTGTGAAAGACCCAAGACGTGCGGAAGCTTCAAAGGCTGAAAGGTGGTTAAGGGATTCTATGGATTTCAGAAGTTCTAGCATAACTACAGTTTATGCAAAACGATAGAATTTACCAGCGTTACAAGCGAATATTTTTTACTTACTCTAACTTAATGTTAGGAGGGGGTTTATGAACGATGCAGTGAAATCAGCTCGGAGAAAGCGGACTCCACGGAGTGAGCGTGGGCAGCGGGCCCAATCACCGACTGCCCCATATATCAAACGCGTGTTGCCCTTTTATGATATTTTAGACGAAGAGCAGATCGTTAAGATCGAAGATCAGGCAGATTGGCTGATCCAAGAGGTTGGAATTGCGTTCAAGGATGATCCCGTGGCCCTTGATATTTGGCGTAAGGCAGGTGCAAGCGTGGATGACGATGACCGTGTTCGGTTGCCAAAAGGGATGGCACGGGAATTGTGCAAAACTATTCCATCTGAGTTTACTCAAGTTGCCCTAAACCCTGCACGTTCCGTGCGCATTGGTGGTAATAATCAGGTTTTTGCATCGGTTTATGGCCCGCCATTTGTACGGTGCCTTGATAAGGGACGTCGTTACGGCTCGATTGAGGATTTTGAGAAACTATTGAAGCTGGTTTACATGCTTCCTAATATTCATCACAGCGGATTTGTTGTGTGTGAACCTACTGATGTACCTGTAAGCACGCGGCATTTGGACATGCTTTATTTACACATGACTGCCAGTGATAAACCGCATCTGGGTGCGATTGTGGAAAAAGAACGTGCCGAAGATAGCGTCGCAATGGCCCGCATTTTGCATGGAAGTGAAGTGTTCGACAATAATTGTACGATAATGGGTAATACTAACACCAACTCGCCGCTTTTGGTAGACCGCGTGGTGAGCGAAGCCATTCAGGTGTATAACGGATCTGGACAGGGTATTATGGTTTCGCCCTTTATTTTACAAGGTGCTATGGGCCCTGTCAGTACCGCCGCCTGCATTGCACAAGCTTTGGCAGAGGCAATGATCTGCGGGGCGTTTAGCCAGTTGGTTCGTCCTGGTTCGCCGTTTATATTGGGTAATTTTTGTCCTCTATGAGCCTTAAGTCTGGGGCGCCAACGTTTGGCATGCCAGAGCCGGTGATTAGCAATTATGTCATTGGACAACTGGCACGTCGATTGAATGTACCGATGCGCTGTGGCGGCTCGTTGACGGCATCTAAAGTGGCAGACGCACAAGCGATGGCTGAGTCTGTGGACAGTATGCATTCAACGATGATGGCAGGGTCTCAGTTTATTTTACAATCGGCAGGTTGGTTGGAAGGTGGGCTTTCTACGGGGTATGAAAAACTGGTATTAGATGCAGACCGCTTGGGTGGTTACCAGAAAATCTTGGGTGAAGGTTTGGACTTATCGGAAGAAGGTCTGGCAAGAGATGCGCTGGCTGCGGTTGAGCCAGGTGGGCATTTCTTAGGCTCAGATCATACAATGCGTAATTATGAACATGCGTTTTATGATGCGCCATTGTCAGATAGCGAAAGCTGCGAGCAATGGGAAGAAAACGGATCAAAAGATGCATTGGTTCGCGCGAATGAACGCTGGAAAAAGTTACTGAATGAGTATGAAGAACCGCCTATCGATCAGGCTGTGAAAGAGGAATTACAGGCCTATGTGACCAAGCGCAAAGAAGAATTGCCTGAGGCGTGGTATTAACCTCTCGTATGCATGTGGGTATTACACCGCGAAATATAAGGTTTACTTTACAGGTAAACGATGTGTTCTCATTAACAATGCGTTAGGGATGACGTTACGTATACCAGTTTAAGTAATGAAAGTTTACAAAATGACTGCACATGAAAAATTTGAAGATGATTTAGCGACCCGACTGCAAGAGGTTCGCGATGCAGGATTGTATAAATCCGAGCGTGTGATTACCAGCCCGCAAGGGGGATCGGTGTTGCTGGCAGATGGCAGTGAAGTTATTAACCTTTGCGCGAATAACTACCTTGGGCTTGCGGATAACCCAGTTCTGGTTGCAACTGCCAAAGATGCATTGGATCGTTATGGTTACGGCATGGCGTCAGTGCGTTTTATTTGTGGAACGCAGGAAGAGCATCACCAGTTAGAAGCGCGTATAGCGAAGTTTTTGGGTTTTGAAGATGCAATTTTATATGCGTCATGTTTTGACGCGAATGCAGGACTGTTCGAAACTTTATTGGGGCCTGATGACGCGATTATTTCAGATGCATTGAACCATGCGTCGATCATTGACGGAGTGCGCTTATGCAAAGCACAAAGGTATCGCTATGCGAACTCGGATATGGCAGATTTGGAAGCGAAGCTGATTGAGGCGCAAGGCGCCAAGCATCGATTAATTGCGACAGATGGTGTATTTTCGATGGATGGGTATATCGCAAAATTGGGCGAGATTTGTGATCTTGCAGAAAAATACGATGCGATGGTTATGGTAGATGACAGCCATGCGGTTGGTTTCGTCGGCGCACATGGGCGCGGCAGTATTGAACATTGTAATGTGATGGGCCGCGTTGATATTGTTACGGGTACATTGGGCAAAGCACTTGGCGGCGCGTTGGGTGGATATACGGCGGGCTCTGCACGTGCAGTGGATTGGCTGCGGCAACGCTCGCGCCCTTACCTGTTTTCAAATACTCTAGCGCCTGTAATTGCCGCTACATCATTGAAAGTATTCGATATGTTAGATGATGGTGACGAATTGCGCGCAGTGTTGTGGCGCAATGCTGGGCATTTTCGTACTAAAATGGGTGCGCTGGGCTTTGAGTTATTGCCAGGTGAACATGCGATTATTCCAGTGATGGTACGGGATCCGAAACTGGCGCAAAAAATGGCGGCGCGGTTGAATGACAAAGGGGTGTTTGTAACAGCGTTTTCCTACCCAGTAGTGCCGTTGAAACAAGACCGTATTCGAACGCAAATGTCGGCGGCGCATACGATTGAACAGTTGGATGAAGCGATTGGTGCTTTTGCCGAAGTGGGCCGTGAGTTGGGAGTGATAAAATGAGCAACCAAATGAAAGCCCTTGTAAAGGCGAAAGCAGAAGTTGGATTATGGATGGAAACAGTGCCTGTGCCAGAGATTGGCCGCAGGGAAGTTTTGGTTAAGGTCAAGAAATCCGCGATTTGTGGCACGGATGTACACATTTGGAACTGGGATGAATGGAGCCAAAAGGCGGTTCCTGTACCCTTGGTGACAGGGCACGAATTTGTCGGCGAAATTGTGGAACTTGGCGAAGTGGTTACGGGTTTGACATTAGGTCAACGTGTTTCGGGCGAGGGGCATATTGTGTGTGGGCACTGCCGAAATTGCCGCGCTGGGCGCGGGCATTTGTGCCGTAATACCAAAGGTGTGGGGGTGAACCATCCTGGCAGCTTTGCTGAATACATTGCGTTACCACATGAAAATATCATTCCCATTCCAGATGATATACCCGACGAGGTTGCCGCGATTTTTGACCCGTTTGGAAATGCGGTGCATACGGCCCTGTCATTTGATCTGGTCGGTGAAGATGTGCTGGTAACGGGTGCAGGGCCCATTGGCATTATGGGGGCTTTGGTTGCGCAAAAGGCAGGCGCTCGCAAAGTCGTAATCACGGATATTAATCCTGTGCGCTTGCAACTGGCCCGCGATTTGGGTGTGCAATATGTGATGAACGCAGCGGATGAAAAAATTCGTGATGTAATGGCTGAAATAGGCATGACCGAAGGCTTTGATGTGGGGCTAGAGATGTCAGGTGCACCGGCCGCCTTTCGCGATATGATCGACACGATGAACAACGGCGGCAAAATGGCTGTGCTGGGAATAGCACCCGTTGGGTTTGCAATCGATTGGAACAAGGTGATTTTCAAGATGCTGCATATCAAGGGCATCTATGGACGTGAGATGTTTGAAACCTGGTACAAGATGATTGCCCTTGTACAGGGCGGTTTGGATGTATCGGGGTTAATCACGCACCGCATTGGAGTTGATGATTTCGAGGCGGGTTTTGAGGCGATGATCGATGGATCTGCGGGCAAAGTTGTTATGGATTGGGAATAAAGGGGTACTGAATGACTAAGAAGACATTACCAAGCTAACAAATTTGTAGGCCAGATGTATGATGCCGAAATTCAAGGGGCACCGCTTTATGATGCGAACGGGGCTAATATGCGGGCTTAATTGGTATCAGAATTCCAACCTTTTCTAAAAGACTGAGGAGAGGCTCCGAACTTGGCTTTAAACCGTTTTCCCAACTGTGAAGTGCTGTTAAAACCTGTTGCCATCGCAATTTCTGTGACAGATAAATTGGTTTCGTTTAGTAGTGCATGGGCGCGTGATACACGCAAATCAAAATAGAACTGGCTTGGTGTCATTAAAACATATTTTTTAAACAGCCGTTCAAGTTGCCTGCGTGAGGTTTGCACATGTTCAGCTAGTTCGGATATATCAACTGGCTCTTCTAGGTTTTCTTCCATATACTGCATGGCATTGATTAATCGTTGATTTCGGCTACCCAATGCAACGGAATAGGCTGATTTTTGCGGGGTGCCTTGGTTATGGCTGCGCGAATGGATACACATATCTGCCACGATAATTGCAAGATCCTTACCGTGGTCAGCTTCTATAATATCTAGCATCATGTCCGTTGCTGCATTTCCGCCTCCGCAGGTCATCAACCCGTCATCGTTTTCGTATAAATTTGGGGTAGGCTCTAACCCAGGAAAATATTCTGAAAAGGAAGGCTGGTTTTCCCAATGTAGTGTGAACCGTCTATCCGTTAACAACCCAGCCTTGGCCAATGCAAACGTGCCAGTACAAATGCCGCCGACAACACTGCCGAATGCACGTTGGCGGTTTAACCAGTGAATTGTTTTTTGACTGGCTGCTGAGATTGGTTCTATGCCTGAACAGACAAAAGAAAGCGCCTCTTTTGGAAGCGGCTCTAATGCCATATCGGGGATGATCTTTACGTAATTGGAGCATGTGACAGGGTCTCCGTGTTCAGACATCGTAAACCAACGATAAAGCTCTTTTTTGCTGATTTGATTTGCAATACGAAGCGGCTCAACAGCCGCGCTAAATGCGAGCATGGTCAGTTTGGGAAGCAGTAAAAAGTAAAAATCTTTTGGCGCGCCGTCAAAGTTTATTTTGAAACTGGCCGCGCCTTTAGGGATGAAATTTTCAGGTATCATTGCCAGCTCCTAACACAAATTAGTACAAGATACATTTGAAAACAATGAACCAAAATGTGTGATCCTTTTGATTAATGTTTTATATAACCTTATTATTCCTCAACCAAGTGTCGTGTGACAGAATTAATCTGTGTATTCTGAAGTATCCCCCATTAAATACCTAGGCCCGCTGCCTTTAGTGCGCGCCACATCTTCAGGGTTGTACAATTTACATTTTTGCAGCGATAAACAACCGCAACCGATACACCCATCCAGATCATCGCGCAGTTTTGTCAGTGTCTCAATCCGTGCATCTAGTTCTTTGCGAAACTTTACTGCAATACGGCCCCAATCAGCTTTGTTTGGTGTACGTGCCTTTGGTAACATTCGTAGCTGCTCGGCAATCTGATCAATGGTGAAACCGAATTGCTGAGCAATGCGCACAAAACTGAGGCGGCGAATGTCAGCACGGCGAAACTGTCTTTGCCCGCCAGTATTTCGATCTGGGTGTATCAGCCCTTGGGTTTCATAATAGCGAATGGCGGAAACTGCAATTCCTGTACGTGTTGATAGTTGACCGATGGTAAGAGCATCCGTTGGGTGCATGGAGTAATCCTTTGTGAAAAAATACCTTGACTTAAAGTTAGGTTTAGCAATTACGATAGAAAAATCAAGATAGAATCAAAGTTCAAAATAGAAGGAAAGAAAATGCCACAGGCAATTTTAGAACACGTAAACGTCACTGTAAGCGACCCTAAAGCCACGGCAGATATGCTGTGTGCTTTGTTTGATTGGCGGGTCAGATGGCATGGCGACGCCAAAGAAGGCGGCACAACATATCATGTAGGCAGTGACAACAGCTATGTCGCAGTTTTCTCGAAGGGTGGGGCAGCCAAAGCAGGCAACAGTTATGACACGCCCGGTGCGATGAACCACATTGGCGTGGTAGTGGATGATATAGAGGCCATCGATCTGCGCGTAAGAAATGCTGGTTTTAAAACACATTCACACGCGGATTATGAACCAGGGAAACGGTTTTACTTTGATGCCCATGACGGCATTGAGATAGAGGTGGTCAGTTACCAAACCTAGGCAGTATCAACTGTGACCGACTTGAAATCCTGCTCCCATATTTTTCGCAAGGATGCGCTTTTGCCTGCGAACAGTTCATTTTGTACTGTGCACGCAGCGACCCTATCCAGTCGGAAGTGCCTGAAATCTGCGCGTAACTCGCACCATGCAACCAGCATGGTGTTATCAGCGTAATATATTAAAATAAGCGGCCAGATGATACGTTCACTTTGGTCGCCTTTTGCATCTGAATAAATAATTTCCAATTTGGTTTCTGATCGTATCAGTTGGCGAATAAGGTATGGATCAACATGCTCAGGTGCTTCAGTTCCCCAGTTCGAGGCGATTAAAGTATCGGTTTGTGGGGCTGCTTCACTTAGCTTTCTTGGGGCCCTTTTAGCGGCTTTCAACAGGTGTGCATCCCCCGTGCGTGCAATCATGCTAAGGCCAATGGTAATGGCTTCGGCCTCATCCACATCAAAGTTAATGGGCGGTAAATCATAACCATGCCGCATGACATACCCAATACCCGCTTCACCATATATAGGCGTACGCATGGCCTGTAATGTTGCAATGTCGCGGTAAACCGTGCGCTTGGAAACTTCCAGCGTTGCCGCAATATCGGCAGCTTTCATTGGGGCATTGGCCGCACGTAGAATTTGGATGACTTCGAATAACCGATCACTTTTGGGCATGATGCATATCCTTTGGTTCCTCATGCTTATACTTGAACACTGTTGCCAGTTAGTTGTCAGCAGTGATGCGCTAGAGAACAAAAAAACTCTAAGGGTTATCAAGTGAATTCTATAGCATCTCGATTAAAATACAAAACAGGCGTGATGCTTGTATTGATTTCCGCACTTGTTTTCAGCTCGGCTGGAATTTTTACCAAAGGTGTTACAGCTGATGCGTGGGGTTGTAATTTTTAGCGCAGTTATGTGGTCTCAACGCGCCATTTCGATGCAACAGCCTTAATCAACGGGGCGCACCAGAATTTCTTTGCGAATAGCTGATGAAAAATCATCATCCGGTTTTGTTGCCATCGCAAGCTCGGTAATGTCAAAATGGTCGCGGGCGGCTTCATAGGTCATATGCGTATCAATGATATTCAATCGGTAGGCGATTTTATCCAAGCTTTCTGGAAACAGGTAGCGGAAATTCCATAATGGAATAGGCTTTTGCGAAAACCGTCTAGCGTGCTTGATGATGTTAGTGGTGCAATTATTCCAAACTGTATTATAAAACTCTGGGTCTTTCCCCAGTTTATCAGTCCTTTTCATGACGTCTAAAAACACGGTTTGTATCAGCTTTTTTTCAGTCTGTATTGGAAACAACCGCACGATGTATTTGGTACAATTTGTGCGCAATCGGATCACATCTGTTTCAGCGGCAATCACATACATAATTTCAAACTGACGGGTAAATGCTTTTACGGGTGAAAAGTTTTGTTTCTTTTTTCGGCGGATTTCAATCGAGACCGCAATATAGCTGCCATCCTTTAATCCAAAAGACAAAAAGGCATGTGCGGCACCGGGCCCACCAAAAGGTGAGATTGCCAACCACGCGGTTTCTACATCATCTAGGTTAATTTCTTTATCATAATACCGTAGGTCATAATCTCGAATGGTGCGGTAGTGGATGTCGCGGATGTTTTTGATGTGTAGCTTGTTGCCCTCATGAAAATCGACACTTGGCATCACCGCTTGATCGGGTGACCAGTCGCGATTTAATGAGGGTTTCTTTGACAGTAAATACCCGACATATCCCAAAATGATGACCAGTACCGTCAGTAGTATTATTGTTAATGTGCTCATATTTACGCCCCCCCAATACGGCAACATTATCAGATATTGCGCTTGTCATAATACATATATGCGGACAGTTGCATAGAGAGTGCTGCTTCACACTATCAAAGTGACGTTACGTGAAGGTTGTAAACAGCGCCTAATCTACACATGTTTTTACGATAACGTAAAATACGGGATGGGTTTTCTATCCTAAAACGCCTTGCTGTTATATGCAGGGGCATAAATTAAAACAGCGACGGTGACTATTGCAATGACCAATTCAGAAAACTCTACCAATCAACAGCCAGATGCGAATAAGGCTGATGCGCCAGAACAAAAGTTGAAAAAGCCCAGCCGTTTGATGACTTTCGTGCCGCCTACGCCATCAAGCTTGCAGTTTCATATTCTGACACCAATTAACCGCTGGCTGTTTCTTGGTGGTATCCCGTTGCTACGTTCCATACCTTTCATCGGTGATATTCCTGGCATTCGCGGCCTTACGAATATTCCTAAAATTATTTTTCCAAAGGCGGATACTGATCGACTTCGGCAAGCAGTTTCTGATAAAAATGCTTGTTTCATGGTACCGAACCACCCAGAGTTTTTCACTGATTGGATGCTAGATAAGGAAATTATGAGCCGCCTTGCACCGACCACTGCCAGTTGGGCTACCCATGATATTGTCAACGGTATGGGCGAGTTTGCGCAAAGGTTTTGGCTGCGAAATAATCTGATTGCCCAGATACCAGGCGCAGGCGGTGCGGTAGGTAAAGCCTATTCGGTGGACTGGGCTTTGGCAGGTAAAAACGTGTTGCTGCACCCAGAAGGGGCAGTGGGTTGGCATGGCGACTTGATCGGGCATATTTATACGGGTGCGATTGATATGGCTATGAAAGCTGCCAAACGTGCTGAACCTAGCAGACAGGTTTTTGTAGCACCCATAATCTGGAAGCTGGTATATACCCGTGATGTATCGAAGGCTTTGCACAAAGAAATGGACTATGTGGAAAAATCGCTGGAATTGCCGCACACATCACATAAGGAAGATTTGGCCGAGCGGCTATATGATACCTGTTGCTCTATTCTGGCTAAAAGTGAGGTGGAATACGGGGTGAAAGCCACTGATGCACATTTCTTTGTACGCCAAGATAAATTGATTGCCAAAATCCTGCCTATTCTTGGAAAGCGGCTTGATAGTTTGGGGGCTGATCCTGAACCTAGCAAAGTTACAAGTGACTTGATCCGCCGGGGTGAACGTTGGTTACGCACTGTGGATAGGAAATCACAAGACGCAAAATCCATTGATAAACTGACGAAAGATCTGCGATTGTTATTACGCTTTTTACCAGAGTTTTACATGGAAAGTCATATTACCCAAGAACACATTGGCGAAAGCATTAAGCGCATCCGTGCCATGCATTGCAAAGGTACTTTAAAGGATACGCTTAACAGTTTTATGCCGCAACCTGCAGGGCCGCGCACCGCTTATATCCGCATTCCCGAACCGATCAAGATCACGCCAGATGCAACCCCTGCTGATGTACCAGAACTGATTGAAGAACTGCGTAAACGTATGCAGACAACGCTTGATGAAATTAAGAACGACCTTGATGCGATGGATGATGCGATTACCTACCGCAATGTGTTTTTGCAATAATTAAGCAGAACCACTGGATGGTTGCATCGTTGCGATCACCACGGTCATATACTTCATATAGAACATTCTCTCATCTTTGCTCATGCCGGATAAGGCCAGCTGATCTAAAGCAGTACTTAAAACAGGCGGCTTTGTGATAGCCGCCTGCTGTTAATTACTTATAGCGTTTTACGATATTCAACGACGGGTAGCCCGCCAAAGCCCCAATCCTCTAACGCAACCTCATTGATAACAACAAAAGTCGCAGAGGGCGGTTTGTTTAAAACACGTTCCAACAAATCGGTCGTGCCTTTGATAAGCTCTGCTTTTTGTGCGTCTGTAGGCCCCGTTCCATCTGGGCCGCCTTCTTTGGTTATTTTGATATTTACATAGGGCATTTAATTTTCCTTTGAATTGGGAATGTATGTGAAAACCTTTGACATGATCCGCCAGCCAAGGCGGTCATGGGTTAAAGTTAGGAAATCCAGATATTCACGCCCGAACATGGTCATTTTCAGTTTGACAAATGCCATACGTTCCCCGCCAAGTTCAATCGACATGATATTTTCAGCGCGTGGCGCACCACTGCTTGCGGGAGGGGTGCGCAGGTCAATTTTGGCGAAATATTCTTGCATAGAATAATTCATATAATCGTCATCGACCATGTTTACATATCTGGCATCAGGGTGAAAAACATCCGCCAGTTTTTTGCTGTCTGCATGATAGAGGCCTAAAAAATAGGCATCTATCACGTAAACGATACTTGCAATATCCTTTTGCGCAGACATCAACCTATCAAGCCTTCGGCTTTCATGGCCGCGTGAACGGCGGGGCGTTCTGATACGCGTTTGGAAAAACTGACGATATTGGGCCATGCTTTTAAATCTATGCCAACGAAATTCGCCCAGTTGCAAACAACAAACAGATAGGCATCCGCAACGCTGAAATCATGACCCAGTAAGTAAGCGGCTTTATCTTCCAACAGAGTGTTCACATAGTCCAGCTTCTTGGCAACATTGGTTTTGGCCTTTTCTTTACCTGCATCAGATGTGCCTGCAAAAAACAAGGGGCTGAAAGCTTTGTGTAATTCTGAACTTGTGTAATTCAAATACTCCTGAAGCCGTGCGCGCATAATGGTGCCCGAAGCTGGAGTCAGATTGCTAGCGGGGTGTTGATCTGCGATATATTGTAATACTGACGCGCCTTCGGTCAGAACCTCGCCATTGCCCAGTTGCAATGCTGGTACATAACCTTTGGGATTGATCGTATTGTAATCGGCACCTGATTGTGATTTGCCTGTTTCAAAATCGACAGGGTCAATTTCAAATGCAGCACCCACTTCGCGCAAAGCAATATGCGATGCCAATGAACATGATCCGGGTTTGATGAACAGTTTCATATGTTTTCCTTTCTGGGAAAATTGAGTCTTGGATATGATTTGATTAATGGGGATTGTGATAATATAATAATATTGAATATTCATTATAATGATCGCAAAATAAGATCATTCTTGAAAAAGGCGACCCACATGACCTATGAACAACTTGTCGTTTTGCATGCAATCGTAACGCAAGGAACTTTTCGCGGAGCGGCTGATCGATTGAATAAATCGCAATCGGCCATCAGTCACATGCTAAAAAAGCTTGAGGATGAAATTGATATAACGCTGTTGTCGCGCGAAGAGTACCGCCCGAAACTGACATCAAAAGGTGAGGTTTTCTACCGTCAGGCAACACGGGTTATGCAACAAATGCAACAGCTGGGCAGTACTGCAAAATCCTTAAGTGCCACACAAGAGGCCGAGGTGTTTCTGGCGGTTACTGTTACTTATCCAATCAAGCCTTTGTTGAAAGTCATCAGGGATGTCACGGCATTATATCCTTCAACACACATTCGTTTAACCCGCGAAAGTATGGGCGGGTCGGTTAAGCGGTTATTGCGCAACGATGCGGATATGATTATCGCCACATTAGACGGGGTGCCGATTGAACAGGTCGAGGCTGTGCCTTTGTCGACAGTCATAATCAGCCCTGTAGCACACCCCGATTTCGAACCTGCCCAAAGTAACCACATGAAAACAATCGCCGAGATGCAAAGCTATGTGCAGGTTGTTGTCGCAGACAGCAGTAATGGGGAATTTGAGCAAAGTAGGGGCCTTTTGCCGGGTGGGCTGCGCTGGACAGTATCGGATGTTGCGACGAAAAAGGAAATTTTGCTGGCCAATATGGGTTGGGGTGGATTTCCTGAACATCTTATCGAAGATGAATTAAAAAAAGGCACACTGGTTCGGCTGAGTGTAGAGGGGTATGCACCGATACATTCACATTTGCATCAAATCCGCCGTCGTGACCGTGATGCAGGTATTGTGGCTCAGGCGATATGGGAATGTATGATGGCAGGCGATTAACTAATGCCCGCCAATGCGTCCTAGTTTGACGTCGTAATCCACGGCCAATCGGTAACTTGGATCATCATTGGTTTCTACCATTAGCTGCCCTGCACCACGCAAAAGGCGATAGCAATCTTTTGACAGATGGCGCAATTTTAAAGTCTTGCCAGCTTGTGAATATTTTTCAGCTACGGCCTCTATTGCTTGTAAGGCGGATTGATCTACAACACGGGATTGTTGGAAATCCAGAATAACCGTATCAGGGTCATCTATTGGATCGAACATTTCTTGGAAATGCGTGGCAGACCCAAAGAACAACGGCCCTTGGATGTCATAAACCAGCGCACCTTTTTCAGTTTTGGACGGGTGTGGGCGTGCCTGAATTTGGGAAGCTGCATTCCACGCATAAACCAATGCGGAAATTATCACACCAACAACGACTGCAATGGCAAGATCTTCTGCAACGGTAACACCTGTGACCACAACGATAACCAAGGCGTCTGACATTGGAATACGGCTCATCAGACGGATAGAGTTCCATGCGAATGTACCGATCACAACCATGAACATCACACCTACAAGGGCTGCCAATGGTATTAGTTCAATAATACCGCTGGCAAATAGGATGAAGATCAGTAGGAAAATAGCGGCGGCAATGCCAGATAGGCGGGTGCGGCCCCCTGAATTGACGTTAATCATTGATTGCCCGATCATGGCACACCCGCCCATGCCGCCAAAGAAGCCAGTGATTACATTGGCACTGCCTTGGGCAATACATTCTTTGGATGCGCCACCGCGTTGGCGGGTAATCTCACCCACAAGGTTTAGGGTTAACAGGCTTTCGATTAATCCGATCGCAGCCAGAATTACCGCATAAGGGAAAATGATAACCAGTGTTTCCAGATTGAACGGAACTTGTGGAATAGCAAACTGGGGTAACCCACCCTTGACGGAAGCCAAATCACCTACGCGAGGTACGGGAATATCGAATAGAATTACTGCGGTTGCAACCAGACCAATAGCGGCCAGCGGGGCAGGGATAAGTTTGGTGATTTTTGGTGTAGCCCAAATGATACCCATTGTGGCACCGACAAGTGCGAGTGTAATATAAAGCGTAGTGCCAGACATCCAGATAAGATACCCATCAGGGCCTGTAACTTTGAATTGCGTCATTTGCGCCAAGAAAATCACAATCGCCAGGCCATTAACAAACCCAAGCATTACCGGATGCGGCACCATGCGGATGAATTTACCTAACTTAAATGCCCCTGCAAGCAGTTGAAGGATGCCCATCAAAACCACAGTGGCAAACAAATATTGTACACCGTGTTGTGCCACAAGGGCGACCATGACAACCGCCAATGCGCCTGTGGCACCAGAAATCATACCAGGGCGGCCGCCGAACATCGCCGTGATCAGCCCCACGATGAAAGCTGCATAAAGGCCTACAAGCGGGTCAACACCTGCAACAAATGCAAACGCAATCGCTTCTGGTACAAGGGCAAGGGCCACGGTCAGGCCAGACAATATCTCAATACGCGATTGGCCAAAGGATAACGTGGTTTGGTTGCCGTTCGCATCTTCATTGCGAAAGGCGCGAGCAAAATCTGAAATGGTAGTGAAACGTGCCAAGAGTGCATCCTATTAGGTTAGATTGGGCTGCGTGTAACGAATCATGACCGATAGTGAAAGGGGTTAGTTGTCGAATTGTGGCTTCTCGACAGGCCAGTGTCGGTTTTTAATGAATTATCGCTGAAATAAGGCATTTTGGGCAAGTTCAAACGTAATGCGATATTCTATGAGGAACTAATAAATTACCGATGGAATGTCGGGTAATTTCTATCGATTATTAAATCAGTAAACTAATTTACTGGTTTAGTTTATGCTTAATAATCTTTTGTCAGCCGTTTGGCCAAAGCATCTATTGCCAGATGTAGACAAACTGTGAGCACGGCAAGGACGATCAGGCTGGCAAACATCAAATCAATTTTTACCCGACCATTTGCCAACAGCATTAAATAGCCCAAACCCTTGGATCCACCAACCCATTCACCAATTACGGCCCCGATAGGGGCATAAACAGCCGCAAGGCGCAAACCAGAGCCAAGCGAAGGCAGGGCTGCCCGAAAGCGGATGTGAAATAAGGTTCTAAGGCGCGTAGCCCCCATGGTTCTTGCCAGATCAAGATACCCAACAGGGGTACTTATCAACCCGTCAAGAAAGGCTGATGTGATAGGAAAATAGATTATTAGCACAGCCATAATAACCTTTGACCAGATGCCAAATCCAAACCAAAGCACCAAAATAGGTGCAAGGGCAAATACCGGCATGGCTTGTGAAAACACCAACATAGGGCGCAACAAGGCGCGTGCGGTATTCGATGCGGCAAGTAGTAGTGCGGTAGTGATGCCTAAAAAGGTACCGATCAGCAATCCAAGTAGAATTTCGCTTATTGTGATCCATGCATTTTGCGCAATAATTTCGCGGAAGAACCAAAGTGCTTTGGCAACTTTTAAGGGGGATGGTAAAATGAATGACGGCACCCCTGTTATCTGTACAGCCAGATGCCAAACTGCAATTAATAATATGGCTGACGCGATGCCGTGTTTCCAGTTCATGACGGGGTATCCCCACGCAAAGCACGAAACAAAGCCCCCTGACAATTTAACGTATCAGGGTCATCATAATCTCTGACAGGTGCGGTATCTGGCATTTCCATTCGCGTCACACCGTTTTCGTGCATGATATATCCAGTATGGGCCAGACGCGCGGCCTCGGCTGGATCATGTGTTACCAATAGTACTGTGCGCTCTGATAATAGTTCGGCTGCAAGTTCGTGCATTTCCGCACGGGTTTTTGCATCAAGTGCAGAAAACGGCTCATCTAGTAAAATAACTGGACGGTCTTCCATCAAAGTTCGTGCAAGGGCCACACGTTGGCGTTGACCACCTGAAAGGCTGGCTGGTTTTTTAGTGGTGTGATCTGTTAAGCCAACACGGGCGATCATTTTCGCTACGCGATCAGTATCGATTTGCAGACCACGTAAACTTGCACCAATCCCCACATTATCGGCCACGTTTAACCATGGGAACAGCAAATCACTTTGGGCCATATAAGCAACCCGACCGCTAAGGGATTGCGCATCATTTGCAGTGATTTGGCCATCAAAATCAACGAAAGTATCCAACCCTGCAATAAGGCGTAAAATCGTTGACTTTCCCACCCCTGACGGCCCCAGTACGCATGTCCATTGTTTTGCACAAATGTCCAAGGTGAGCGGGGCAAACAGCCGCTTGCCATCGATTGCAGCACTGCCTGTGAAACATATGTGCGGGGCAGGTTTCATTCTGTGCGCAGTCCCATATCCCAAAATCCTGCCTCTAACTGCGTTGCTGTTTCAAAAGTCTTGCAAAGGTCTGACCATCGCGGGCTTTGCGTGTAATCTTCACCCAGCCGTATGATAAGGGCTTTGTCAATAAGGTGGCCTACATCAACGCAGGTTTGTTGATACTCTGGGTCAGAATATGTTGCGATCCAACTATCATATTTATCGGATGTCTGACGCGTTTTGGAAAGTGCGCCTATTTCGCCGTATCCCAGAACGCAAGGTGCTAGTGCCGAAAGTAAATCTAGAAAATCCCCCGAATAGCCAGCTTCTAATACATACCGCGTATAAGCTAGGTTTTCAGGCGCTTCTTGAGCATTCAAAAGAGTGTCTTCGGAAATACCTGCGTTCGCACAAGTTTCAACATGCAGCTGCATTTCATGATGTATTAATGCATTAACTGTTGCTGCACATATCTTCATCTCTTCAAGGTTTGTAGACTTAACGATCGCTAAAGCCCAAGCGCGGGAAAAATGCACAAGGAAGATATAATCTTGCACAAGATACTGAATGAAAGCAGCTTTTGGCAAAGTGCCATCACATAAACTGTTCACAAATTCATGACGGGTGTAGGCCCGCCATGAATTATTAGAGGCATTACGCCATAAAGCAAAAGCTTGACCGTATTCAGGTGCTTGGCTCATTATTGCGCGTTTAGATCAAGGGCCAGATCAGAAACGGGCCGAGCTTTATCAATCAACCCTGTTTCCAACATAAAGGCTTCATAACGTGCATAGCGACCGACATCGAGTGCAGATGGGCGTAGCGCAAAACGGGTTAATGTATCAACCCAGGCTTTGGCGTTCAATTCGTCTTGCAGTTCTTTGGATGTAGCCGAAAATACCTCCCAGCTTTTTGTTGGATGGTTCACGATATATTGCGTGGCTTTTTCAGTTGCAGCCAGAAAACGGCGAATTTTATCTGCGTCCATTATATCAGGATTTGCCACATAAATCAGCTCGTCATAGGCAGGAATACCTTCTTCCTCGATGTAGAAACATTTGCCTTCTATGCCTTCGATTTCCATCTGGTTCAGCTCGAAATTACGGTAAGCACCGATTACGGCATCAACCTGTTTGGCCATTAATGCAGGCGACAATGACCAGTTTACATTAACCAGTTCAACGTTAGCCAAAGATAAACCGTTGTTTTTCAGAATTGTGCCAAGCAAAGCTTCTTCTACCCCTGCAACCGAGAAACCTACTTTGCGCCCTTTCAGGTCAGCAATGTTTTTAATCGGCCCGTCTTTTAGTACCAATAGGCAATTAAGCGGGGTTGCCACCAAAGTGCCTACGCGTTTCAACGGCAGACCTTCTGCGACTTGCAGATGCAAAGACGGTTGATAAGACACGGCTAGATCACCTTTTCCAGCGGCCACAAGTTTAGGGGGATCAGCAGGGTCAGCAGGGGCGATGATTTCAACATCTAACCCCTGTTCCGCAAAATACCCGTTTTCCTGGGCGATGATGATCGGGCCGTGATCTGGGTTTACGAACCAGTCCAGCAAAAGCGTCATTTTATCTGCGGCCAGTGCGGGGCCTGCCAGTGTTAACAATATAAAAGTAGCAATAATACGCATGAGCGTGTCCTTTCTTGCTTAAGTATTTCCAAGAGCGGCCAAAACAATTTGCCCGTCCCAATGATGTTGTATTCGTGTGGCAGCCTGCCATGCGCGCAGCCCAGATTTGCAACAAAACACTGCACGCGTTTGATGTGCGGGCTTTGGGCCTGTGGCGCCAAATGCATCGACCGTGTGACGTTGGGCATGGGGGGCAGCAGGCGTGGGGGCTTCGGTGTTATCCCGCAGTTCCACCACAAAATCGCTTGCGCGGATTTGCGACTTTGCGATGAAACGAAAAGTTGGGTTTTGGGGTTCGGGCGCCAGATCAAAACGAAAACTTGTTGTGCGAAAATCGTGGCCATCAAATTGCACCATCTGTCCCAGCGGCGACGGGCTCATGCCTGTTAAAATCGCTAGGGCCATTTGGGCTTGCATGGCGCCTATTACACCAACAACGGGGCCTAATACGCCGGCACTTGCACAACTTGCCGCACGATTTGGCAGGTCTGGAAATACTGCGCGCAAACTGGGTGCGGTACCGCAAAACCCACCAACATAACCTGTCAGGCCTAGGGCGGACGCACTGATAAGAGGGATGTTCTGATCGAAGCACGCGTCTGATAGAATATAGGATGTCGCAAAACTGTCGGCGCAATCCAATACCAGATCAATGTCTTTTAGTAAACCACCCACATTTTCGGGGTCTAGAATACCAGTGATAGGAATAACCGTGCAATCGGGGTTTAAGCCGGCCAGAATTCGGGCAGCAGCTTGCGCTTTGGGTTGGCCTATACATGTATGGTTAAACAGGGTTTGGCGGTGCAGGTTGCAAACCTCGACACAATCGCCATCAACCAATGTGATCTGCCCAACGCCTGCACCCACAAGATATTGCAAAACAGGGCTGGCAAGGCCACCCGCACCGATTACCAGAATATGCGCTGCACGTAGGGCCTTTTGCCCAACGCCGCCCAGTTCAGGTAAGATCATTTGGCGTGCGTAACGGTTCATCTGGTGGCCTCTAGCCATTCGCTTAACCGCGCTTCGGGGTCTTTGTTCAAGGTGATGTCGGTGACAACGGATACAACATCTGCGCCTGCTTGAAATACACCTGCTGCGCGTTCAACTGTCATGCCGCCAATGCCCACAAGCGGCGTGTTTCCAATATGTTTTTTCCATGCCGTAACACGACCCACCCCTTGTTCAGTCCACTTCATTTTTTTCAGGATAGTTGGGTAAACGGGGCCTAGGGCGATGTAATCAGGGCTATAAGAAAGTGCGCGATCCAATTCAGCTTCATCATGTGTGCTAAGCCCAATACGCAAGCCCGAAGCTTTCAAGGCAGTCATGTCCGCCGCATCCATATCCTCTTGACCTAAATGGATAAAATCACATTTCTCATCAAGCGCTATTTGCCAATAATCATTGATAACCAAAGTGCAGCCGTATTGTGCGCATAGGGTTTTCGCTGTGCGAATATCCGCACGCACCACATCTATGGGCTGATCCTTTATGCGTAACTGCACCAGTTTGATGCCCAGCGGCAACATGCGGGGCAACCAGTGTGTGCGATCAAATATCGGGTAAAACCGATCCAGATTCATGACAGAAATGCCTTTCCAATGACGGGGGTTGATGGCGCTGCCATGTCGCGGGGTTCCATCGGGTCGGCAAGGGCTGCAAGTTGCCCTGCGGTTGCAGCATTGGCCATCGCACGGGCCATTTGTGCAGGATCGCCCGCTTTGGCAACAGCCGTGTTCAGCAATACGGCATCATAGCCCAACTCCATTGCGAAAGCGGCGTGTGATGGTAGGCCAATACCTGCATCAACAACCAACGGGGTGTCAGGGAAATGGGCGCGTAAACTGCGCAAGCCTAATGGATTGTTGATACCCTGACCCGATCCAATGGGCGCACCCCAAGGCATTAAAACCTCGCATCCTGCGTTTAACAATCTATCTGCAACGCTTAGGTCTTCTGTGGTGTAAGGAAAAACCTCAAAGCCATCATCTGTCAGAATTTTGGCGGCTTCGACCAACCCAAACACATCGGGTTGTAAGGTGTCAGTGTTACCGATCACTTCCAGCTTGATCCAGTTTGTATCAAACATTTCACGCGCCATATGGGCAGTGGTAACCGCTTCTTTCACACTATGGCATCCGGCAGTGTTGGGTAGAATTTTAACATCCAAGGCGCGGATGAGTGACCAAAATGCTTGGCCTTGTCCACCATCTTGATCTGCCCCATTTTCACGGCGCAAAGACACGGTTGCAACACTTGCACCTGAGGTTTTGAATGCTTCTGCTAAAATAGCGGGTGAGGGGTATTGTGCGGTTCCCAGCATCAGCGGGTTTTTTAATGTTACACCGTAAAATTTGCGCATAAATCTAACCCCCTTGCATCGGGGCAAGGATTTCAAGCCTGTCGCCCACGCAAAGCATATGTGTTGGGCGCGCAGCTTCAGGGATAAACGTCTCATTCACCGCCGTGGCGATTTTGGCATCCGTATATCCCAGCTCATCCAAAGCATCAAAAACTGTGTTGGCTTTAATTAGGCAGTTTTTTCCGTTCACGTTAATCTGCATTCATCACCTCTGGGCGTTTGCCCTCAAAAAGAAAATCTGCGGTCATGCGGGCCATTGCGGGCGCAAGCAAAAAACCATGCCGGTAAAGCCCGTTGGCATAAATTGTACAATCCTGTTTGCGGATGCGCGGCAGGTTATCGGGAAAGGCGGGGCGGGCATCTACCCCGATTTCCAATATTTCAGCCTCGCCAAAGGCGGGGTGCAAGGCAAATGCTGCCGTTAGAAGCTCCAACATAGAACGCACCGTGATGCGATCTCGGTCGGAGCTTTCAATCATTGTGGCCCCTAACATAAAGATGCCGTTGGCGCGTGGTACGATATAGATCGGTATGCGCGGGTGCAGTAGGCGTATGGGGCGTGACAGGTTTATGTCTGGGCATTTAAGTACCAACATTTCACCTTTCACCCCACGCAAATCTTTCAACGCGTCTTGTGCAGACAGCCCCCGACAATCAATGCGGTTTACATTTTGTGCGGGTGCCGTGGTTTTGACTGTCACACCTTTTGCCCGCAACTTATCTGCAAGAGTTGTTAAGGCGCGGCGCGGGTCTAAATGAGCCTCGGTTGCAAAATACAGACCAGTGTTAAAGTGACCTTCCAAATCAGGCTCTAGCTGTGCAATTTGATCGGCACTTACAGGGGCGTGGTTTGATGTGCGGCGCGCAAAACGCTTTAGCTCTGATGTGTCGCGCCCAAGGGCCAGTACAAGTGAGCCATTTCGGGTGACGCAATCCGTGTGTGCATCCCACCAATCAGCGGCTTCTTGGCCTAAACGTACGACAGGTTCTGGGGCGGCCTCCCCTTCGCAAAACGGCGCAAGCATACCCCCTGCCCACCATGAACAGGCATGTTTGCCGATCTGTGGTTCACGGTCATAAAGATGTACATCACCGCCGCGCTTAGCTATTTCAGTTGCCATACAAAGCCCAGCAACCCCCGCCCCGACGATAGAGACATCAACATGCGTCATATCTGGCCCCAAACATGGTGAAAATGATGCACAGGGCCATGACCCACCCCGATGTTCAGCATATCGGCATTAGCAATAGCCGTTTGTAAATACGCATGGGCCTTACTTACGGATGTATCCAGATCATACCCCTTTGCCAGACCTGCCGCGATAGCAGAGGAAAGTGTGCAACCTGTGCCATGGGTGTTGTTTGTAGCAATGCGCAAGGCCGCGATTTTGCTTACTTTGTTTGGGGTGATAAGCAAATCAGTGCAAACCGCACCCGTTGCATGTCCGCCTTTCATCAAGATGGCTTTTGGCCCCAGTTCTAGCAACGCCATTCCTTGAGTCTGCATTTCATCGGGGGTAGTGGCCTCTTTGGTTTGGCCTAACAAACGTGCAGCCTCTGGCAAGTTTGGGGTTAGAACGGTTGCGATGGGCAGTAGATTTGAGATCAAAGCACTGACCGCGTCGGGGCGTAATAATGCATCCCCCGATTTTGCGATCATCACAGGGTCAAGTACAATCGGGCCTGTGAATGTTTTAAGGCAATCCGCGACTGTGGCGATAATTTCGGGTGAGGATAACATGCCGATCTTGATGGCGTTTACAGACATATCCGAAAGCACCGCATTTATTTGGGCTGCAACCATCTTCGGCGTAAGCTCTTCTATCGCCGTGACTGACTGGGTGTTTTGGGCAGTGATTGCGGTAATCGCACTGGTGCCATATACACCAAGGGCTGAAAATGTTTTCAGGTCAGCCTGAATGCCAGCGCCGCCGCCGCTGTCTGATCCTGCAATGGTAAGCGCAATCGATGTCATTGCACGCAGCCCTTCATTTTGATGATCTGGGCGAATATGACGGGGGTTCGGGTGACTAAAATAGCGTCGTGACCGTTTCCTACGCCGGTTTTTCCCGGATCAGGTTCGATGGGTTTATGCAAATGCATGTCTCAGCCTGATAGACAGGCTCCCCAACGGTTCTTGTGGTCTGTTTAGGATAATCGCGGAATAGGCACAAGGGGCTTCATTTTATGTGAATAGATGTTTTGATTTCTTGACGTAGTAAACTTTCCCACGCAAAGTTTCATAAAATGGAGATCGGTATGAAGTTAAAAGACCTAGATATTTTTGTTGTCGGTAACCAAAAGGGCTGCTGGGGTGGGCGGTATTTTATTTTTGTGAAACTTACCACGGATAACGGATTGATCGGCTATGGTGAGGTTTATGCAAGTGCGGTTGGGCCAGCGGCAATGAGCGCGGTTATTAGGGATGTGTTTGAGCGTCATATGGCCAATGAAAACCCTGAAAACATTGAGAAAATGTTTCGCAAAATCTATTCCAGTGGTTTCACACAACGACCAGACCCCACTGTTATCGGGGCGTTTTCTGGCATGGAAATTGCTTGTTGGGATATTTTGGGCAAGGCACATGGGCGGCCTGTTTACGCGCTAATGGGCGGGTTGATGAATGAGCGCATGCGTTCTTATACTTATCTAAGCCCCTTGCCGCATCACGATGTGGCCGAATTTTGGATATCGCCTGAAATGCAGGCGGAAACAGCGGTGGAAATGGTTAAGCTTGGGTTTACAGCGGTAAAGTTTGACCCTGCAGGCCCCTATACGATGCGCGGCGGGCATATGCCTGCAATAATGGATATTGATCTGTCTGTACGGATGTGCGCCGCCATTCGCGCGGCTGTAGGTAACAAGGCTGATCTGCTATTTGGCACACATGGGCAGTTCTCAACAGGTGGGGCTATTCGAATGGGTCGTGCAATCGAACAATTTGACCCACTTTGGTACGAAGAGCCTGTGCCACCTGATAATGTAGACGCGATGGCGCGTGTTGCGCGATCTGTGTCTATTCCTGTGGCAACAGGCGAACGGCTAACAACCAAGGCCGAGTTTGCACCTGTGTTGCGCGCAGGCGCTGCAACTATTTTGCAACCCGCATTGGGACGTTCAGGGGGTATTTTGGAAACCAAGAAAATTGCGGCATTGGCAGAGGTGTATAATGCACAAGTGGCACCGCACTTATATGCGGGGCCTGTGGAATGGGCTGCAAATATTCAACTGGGGGCAAACATTCCCAATTTGTTGATGGTGGAAACTATCGGGACAGGGATGCAAGGTTTTGCGGGTGATTTGATAAAAAAATCGATCCATTGGGAAGACGGTTTTATTCACGCACCCACAGCACCGGGTTTAGGAATTGAGTTTGACGAAGCATTGGCACGTGCAAACCCGTATACTGGCACGGGGCTACATCTGGAAATGCAAGATGAACCTTGTAATTATAAAGACGGCAACGCGTTCGGCGGTGGTGCCGTTGATTGAAGTGCCACGCATGGGCTAAGCTCATCTTAAGTGAATGTCCTATCGCCCCGTCGCCCTCATTTGGCGGCGGGATTTTCGTATAATAGGGTATGTCGTTAATAAGGTAGGCAGGCCTGCCGCTTGTAGCTATATGGCCGAACAGAGTTGTTAGCTCTGCACCTATGACGTTTCGACTTTTGGTCGAACCGTCTACTTACGCGTAATTTCGGTGGTTTTCGCATTTGGCGTTGTTATGCGCCCTTTGAAAACCCGTAACTACTTTTGCTAGCAGGGGTGTTATACAGGGGTAAGGGTTTAGAGGCGGTAAAAGATGCGTGCGCTGGGTGTTGCGGTAAACCAACCAAAACACCGCCCCATACATAAATGACCATACGGAACCACTTGTTTATGGGCTTGCTCTGGTATTGAGTGCGTGAATTGAACTTTTGATCGGTGTTGAAATGCCAAAAGCCCGCGCGACCCTGTTTTTACTACTGACTGTGGTTATTGATGCCATGGGCATTGGGTTGATTATGCCTGTGATGCCAGATCTTTTGCGCGGTCTATTAGGCGCTGATTTGTCAGAAGCTGCGGTTTGGGGCGGGGTGTTAAGTGCCTCATTCGCGGTGATGCAGTTTTTGTTCGGGGCATTTATCGGCAATATGTCAGATTGGTTTGGCCGGAGGCCTGTTTTACTGACATCTTTAGCGGTGGTCACGGTCGATTATATTGTGATGGGGCTGACGCAATCTATTTGGATATTGTTGTTAGGCCGCCTTGTGGGGGGGGTGGCATCTGCTACGCAATCAACAGCGGCTGCCTATATGGCTGATATTTCATCACCAAAAGAGAAAGCCGCTAATTTTGGCCTATTGGGGGCGGCATTTGGTGTTGGATTTATATTTGGGCCGATGTTGGGTGGTATGTTAAGCGAATTTGGGCCACGCGCGCCATTTTTTGCAGCCGCTATTATTGCATTTATGAACCTGATTTATGGTATATTTGTTTTGCCAGAAACCGTTACCGATAAAATTCGCAGACCATTGGAATGGCGTCGGATGAACCCGTTTCGGGCCTTGCGCCATGTGGGCAGTTTACCAGGTTTGGGTAAGTTGTTGGTGATGTTCTTTTTTTATCAGGTTGCCTTTATGGTTTATCCGACAATCTGGGCTTATTTCACCCAAGAGAAATTTGGCTGGTCGGCGCGTGATGTAGGGCTTTCATTGGCGGCATTTGGTATTGGTGTGGCTGTGGTGCAAGGCGGGTTGATACGGCTGATTGTGCCTAAACTGGGTGAATGGCGCACAGTTGCACTTGGGTTGGCGATCGCAATATCGGTATTCATGTGCTTTGGATTTGTGCAACAAGGCTTGGTAATCTATTTGATGATCCCTTTGTCGACCTTGGGCATGATGGCACAACCAGCGTTGCAAGGGATTATGTCACAAGCGGCACCTGATGATGCGCAGGGTGAATTGCAAGGGGTGTTGACGGGTGTGGGGGCGATTGCCAGCATTGTAAGTCCGTTGATTATGACAGGTGTGTTTGGGTATTTCACCCGTAAAGGGGCACTGATCTATGCCCCTGCGGCACCGTTTTATTTGGCGGCATTGCTGGATGCGATTGCTTTATCAATCTTTTTGTGGGCGATGGCAGATCGGAAATAATAAACTAGTTTACTAGTAGAGGTTATTATTGAAAATATAGTGCGAGTTCGTACTTTATTTATCTAATTCGGTATGTTAGTACGAATTAGTACTATAGTGGAGAAGTCACAATGAATCGTCGAAATACACTTAAAATACTTGGGGGCGGGTTTATTGTTTCTGCCGCCGTACTGGGGGGTGCAGGGGCAATGGTCGCCACTCGAAACCCAAAAACTGCACGTTTGCCTTGGGAAAAGGCAGGGGGGTATACGGAAATTCGTCATATCGCTTTGTCATATGCTTTATTGGCTGCAAACCCACATAACCGCCAACCTTGGATTGTGGAATTGGTTGGGAATGACACCGTGCATTTGTGGAAAGACAAAACACGATTGTTACATGCAACTGACCCGTATGGACGTCAGATTAATATCGGGTTGGGCTGCTTTCTAGAACAAATGGTGCTGGCATCGAAGGCCCATGGGTATGATGCTGCTTTGGATGTTTTCCCGAACGGGGAAGACGGGCCTGTTGCAACTGCAGTATTTAATAAGGGGGCAATGCGCGATCCGTTATTTGATTATATTTTAGAACGTCGATCTTGTAAGAAATCTTATGAAGACCGACCTATTTCACTCGAGCAGGTTGCGAAATTAACGCCATACGCAGATGTTGTGATAGAAAGTAACAAGGTTGCTGCAGTAAAAAAGATTACATGGGACGCACATGTAATTGAAGCGATAACACCGCGTACTTGGAAAGAAAGCGTCGACCTTATGCGCCTAGGGGTTAAGGAAGTTGATGCTAATCCAGATGGGATCAGTCTTACAGGTGGTCTGATGGAAATAATGACCTCTACGGGTATTTTAACGCGTGAAGGTAGCTTGGATACGCAAAGCACTGGTTTTAAGGAAGGCATGAAAATGTTTCATAGATTGCTACACGCAACCCCCGCATATGCATACCTGACTTCAAAGGGAAATACGCCCAAAGATCAAATTGCTGTTGGGCGGCAATGGGCGCGGTTGAACTTAAAGACAACGGAAATGGGTCTGTCTTTGCATCCAGTCAGTCAGGCCTTACAAGAGTACCCCGAGATGGATGGGCAATACCGCCACATCCATGATTTACTTGCAAAACCGGGTGAAACTGTTCAGATGTTGGGGCGGTTGGGATATGGGCCAGAAACGCCGCAATCACCGCGTTGGCCATTGGAAGCAAAGTTGAAGAATGGATAAAGACCAGACACCGCTTTATTTTCAGTTTTTTACCGAAATTGGTATTTTGAACCAATTAAGCAGGGCGGGATTTGAAGCTTGTTTACCTAAGGGTATAACACTTGCGCATTTCAGTGTGCTTAATCATCTGGTGCGTCTTGGGGACGGGCAAACGCCTTTGCAAATTGCAAGGGCGTTTCAACTGCCTAAAACGACCATGACACATACGCTATCTGTTTTGGAAAAACGCGATCTGGTTGTGATGCGTCCGAACCCAGAAGACGGGCGTTCAAAGTCGGTTATTCTAACCGATTTAGGGCGGAAGTTCCGCGATGATGCAATTACTGCGTCTGCACCCTATTTTACCAGTTTTGCAAAACAATTTCCGCCCGAAAAGCTAAAGGATGTTTTGCCTATATTGGCAGATATGCGCGGCTTTTTGGATGAAGAACGTAACAGATAGGTTGTGCAGCTTAAGCTTCTTCCAGCCGGTCTGTGGCTGGGGCAGGCTTGGGTGAAAGTTGGCTGACTTCCTGATAAAGTTCTTCCGATAATTCAGTTCCCATTGCGGCCAAAGACGGTGCCAGTTGCTTTGTCGTGCGCCCAGATATGATCGGGGCCGTAATGGTTGGGTTCGCCTGCACCCACAGCACTGCCAATATGATGGGTGAGACGCCCAGCTTAGCCGCTAAAATCGATAGATCGCTGGCTGTTTGGTACATCCATTTAGGGCTGTAACGGGCGTTATATTCTTCATTCTGAGTCAGCCTACCGGATGCGGTGGTGCTGTCATATTTACCAGTTAGAATGCCACCCCCAAGAGGTGAATAGGGGGTGACAGCGATATTTTCAGAGGCACACATTGGTAAAAGTTCAACCTCGGCTTGTCGTTTAACCAGATTGTACATTGGTTGAATGACATCAATGCGAATGCCAAAGTTTTGAGCAATAGCTTGGGCTTTCATCACTTGCCATGCGGCATAATTAGAAACACCTAGCATTTTGATTTTACCACTTCCAAGAAAACCTGCGACGGTTTCAAAAACCTGTTCAAGGGGTGTTTCTGTATCAATGCGGTGCAAAAAATAGATGTCCAAGTAATCAGTGTTCAGGCGGCGCAGGCTGTCATCAAGTTGGCTTTGTAAATTGGCACGTCCCGTCCCACCACCATGACCGCCCTTTGAGGTGATGATGAGCTGCTCGCGTTCTTTGGCGATCAACCTGCCCAGTATTTCTTCTGATTTTCCGCCTGTATATGCCCATGCGCTGTCAAAGAAATTTATGCCAAGTTCGCGGCAAGCATTGAAGCAGGCAGCACTTTCTAATTCATTAGAGCCGCCACCGAATTGCATGGTGCCAAAACAAAACTTGGATGCGGGGGTTCCGTCGAGTGATACGAATTGTGGCATGGTGAATTCCTTCAAGTCTTAGATGAGTTTGATGCGTAGTTTAACGATTTTCCATTCCCATAAAAGTCTTTAGATTTGAAAAGCTTACTGAAACAAAAAAAGCCCGCCATTAAGACGGGCTTTCAAAGTTGTTAATGTTGGGGTTTATTGCGGTACTTCGCCGTCAATTCCTTCGACGTAGAAGTTCATGCCAGCTAATGTACCGTCATCAGCTGTTTCGCCGTCTTTTAGCCAAACTGAACCGTCTTGTTTGTTCAATGGGCCCGTAAAGCTGTGCATGGTGCCAGCGGACAGAGCATCTTTGATTGCTGTGGCAGACGCTTGCACGTCGGCTGGTATCTTGTCAGAGAATGCGCCAATGCCAACCATGCCAGGCTTAATGCCGTCCCATGTATCGGTTGATGCCCATGTACCGTCCATAACTGCTTTTACGCGGTTTACATAGTAAGGAGCCCAGTTGTCGATGATCGAAGACAGACGTGCGTTCGGGCCAAACTGGATCATGTCTGACGCTTGACCGAAGGCATAAATGCCTTTTTCTTCAGCAATAGTCATCGCTGCCGGGCTGTCTGTGTGTTGCATGATGATGTCGGCACCTTGGTCGATTAGGGCTGTTGCGGCATCTGCTTCTTTACCTGGGTCAAACCAAGTAAACACCCAAACGATTTTCATCTTCACATCAGGGTTAACTTTTTTGGCAGCGATATAGGCCGCATTGATGCCACGGATAACTTCTGGGATCGGGTAAGATGCGATATAACCAATGGTGTTAGTTTCGGTCATGTTGCCTGCGATGTGGCCAATCACTGTGCGGCCTTCATAGAAACGCGCAGAATATGTAGAAACATTATCAGAGCGTTTAAAACCTGTGGCGTGTTCGAACTTCACGTTCGGGAACTTTTTGGCCACGTTCATCACGTGATCCATGTAGTTGAAAGATGTGGCGAAAATTAAATCGGTACCTGACAAAGCCATTTGTGTCATCACGCGTTCACTGTCAGCACTTTCGGGAACGCTTTCTACAAATACAGTTTCAACGTTATCACCGAACGCTTCTTCGACGGCTAGGCGTCCCTGATCGTGCTCATATGACCAGCCAAAATCACCTGTTGGGCCAACATATATAAACCCGACCTTTACTTTTTCAGCGGCATGTACGGCCCCTGATAGGCCCACGGCAAGAGCTGCCCCTGTCAGTAGTGTTTTAAGTAACTTCATTTTATTCTCTCCTTATTGGTAGGATGCGCAGTGCATCCCTTATATGTCGCCCTTAACTAGAGGCGTGAAAAATCCGACCCAAGCAGGCCGGGGCATTCAGGCTGGCGCGTTTCTTGTCCGAAGACATAATCACCAGTACGATAATGGTCACAAGATAAGGTGCCATAGATAGGTATGCGACTGGGATATTGGCCCCAGCAGCTTGTAAGTTCAACTGCAAAACCGTGATGCCGCCAAAAAGATATGCACCAAGGATGATGCGCCACGGTTTCCATGAGGCAAAGACGACAAGTGCCAATGCAATCCACCCTGCGCCTGCGGTCATGCCTTCGGTCCATTGTGGCACGCGCACCAATGACAGGTAAGCCCCGCCAAGACCTGCCATTGCCCCGCCAAACAAGATTGCCATGATACGGATGCGGATCACTTTATACCCAAGCGCGTGGGCTGCATCGTGGTTTTCACCCGCGGCACGCAATACCAGTCCGCCACGTGTGCGGGTAAGGAAATACCAAACGGCCGCGATAATAATCAGCGAGATATAAATCATGTAGTCATGTGAAAAGATCAGAGGGCCAATTACGGGAATATCAGACAGAATGGGTATATCCAAATGGCCGAATTTGGGCGGTTTGACGCCTGCATAGCTGTGGCCCAGAAGGGCGGCAAAGCCCAAGCCGAACAAGGTCAAGGCAAGGCCGGTAGCGACCTGATTGGTCAGCATGTATTGGGTAAGCACCGCGAAGATAAATGAGATCGCGGCACCACCTGCCATGGCAGCTAGAAAGCCCAACCAGGGTGAGCCAGTTTCAACCGCTACTATAAATCCGCAGATTGCACCGATGATCATCATGCCTTCAACACCAAGGTTTAAAACACCTGATTTTTCCACCACCAGCTCGCCGATAGCGGCCAGTAGAATAGGGGTTGCGGCAACCATCAGGCTGGTGATTAATGATACGGAGGAAATGGTTGAAAAATCCATTATGCCACCTCTTTCTTTTTAAGTCGAATTCGGAAGTTAACAAGAATTTCCACCGCTAGCATGAAGAACAACAACATGCCTTGGAAAACCTGCACAGATGCGGCAGGCACGGACAGTTGGAATTGTGCCAACTCACCACCTATGTAAGTCAGGGCCATTAAAAGACCTGCGAACAAGATGCCGATGGGGTTCAAGCGACCCAAGAACGCCACGATAATCGCGGTAAAGCCGTAGCCCAGCGGAAAGTTGGTGGATAGCTTGCCTGCGGGGCCTGTGACCTCAAACAATCCTGCCATGCCAGCCAGCCCGCCTGATATGCCAAGGCAGATCGCAATGGTTATGTTTGGGTTTACGCCCGAAAACTTGGCGGCGCGCGGCGATTGACCTGCGGTGCGTACTTGAAAGCCAAAGATGTGATGCTTTAGTAATATGTAAGACACGATAACAACAGCCAGCGTGGCCAATACGCCCATGTGCAGCCCCGTGTTGGCGATCAGCTCGCCGTTATAGGCAGATGGGTATTCGTTGAAATTGCGGCTGACGGGGAAGTTCATGCCAACTGGCGACCGCAACGGCCCTGTGACCATTGCACCTAGGAAGTTTATCGCCACATAAACCAACATCAACGATACAAGAATTTCGTTGGCGTTGAATTTTATCTTAAGGAAGGCGGGGATCATCGCCCAAAGAAAGCCGCCGACGGCCCCTGCTAAAATCATGAGCGGAAAAATCAACACACTTTCAGTGGGATAAAATGCAAGGCCTACGGCACCGCCCGCAATACCCCCCATAATGAATTGCCCTTCGGCCCCGATATTCCAGATATTGGCGCGGTAGCCGAATGACAGGCCCAAAGCGATGGTGATTAGGGGGGCGGCTTTGATAAGCAACTGGGGTCTTGTGTAACTGGCCACGACATCATTGAATATGGGATCCCAAAAGATGATGCGAATAGCCTCAAACGGGTTTTTGCCAAGGAAGGCGAATAATATGCCGCCTGCGATCATGGTTAGGACAACCGCCAAAACGGGCGTTAAAATCACCATTGCCTTTGACGGGATCGGTCTGCGTTCAAGTTTAAACATGTTCCACCTCGGTTCCGCCCATCATCAGGCCGATTTGTTCAATAGTTATGCCCTGCGTGGGGCGCGGGGCAGATAATGTGCCTTCGGAAAGAATGGCAATATTATCGGAAATTTCCATCAACTCGTCCAAGTCTTGGCTAATCACAAGAACTGCCGCCCCGTTTGTAGCCAAATCAAGAATGGCGCTACGAATGTCGGCAGCAGCTGCCGCATCAACGCCCCAAGTGGGTTGATTGACAACGAACACATCTGGCTTTTGCAGAATTTCACGCCCGATGACGAATTTTTGTAGGTTGCCACCTGATAATGAGCGGGCCGTGTTTTCAGTGCCCGGTGTGCGCACATCAAACTTTTCGATAATGTCGCGTGCAAAGGCAAGTGTAGCGGCGGTTTTAATCATGCCGTTACTGGTCAGGTTTTGCCGCATGGCACCTGTCAGAAAAGCGTTTTCACTTAACGACATATCTGGGGCTGCGGCATGGCCAAGCCGTTCTTCGGGGGCGGTCAGAAGACCGCGCTCACGCCTTGGATTAGGGCCAAGCTGGCCGATGTCTTCGCCTTTTAGCTGGATCGCATGTGGGGGTGTCAATTCTTCGCCAGATATGGCCAGTAGCAATTCATCTTGCCCGTTGCCAGCAACACCGCCCACACCCAGAACCTCGCCTTCGTGTAGGTTGAAAGTAATTTCCTTAAGGCTGGTGCCAAACGGGTCTTTTGATTGCAACCACAGGTTATGCAGTTCCAACAATGCCGCCCCGTGGCGGGTGTAATGTTTCTTGGGCGTTCTTAAAGTTTCGCCCACCATCATTTCTGCCATGCTTTTGGCGGTTTCATCTTTGGGAACGCATGTTCCAACCACCTTGCCACGTCGCAGAATAGTTGCGTGTTCGCAAAGCGCTTTAATTTCATCCAATTTATGTGAGATGTATAGGATTGAAGTGCCTTCATCGGATAAAAGGCGCAGGGTTTTGAATAGCACTTCAACCTCTTGCGGTGTCAAAACGGATGTGGGTTCATCCATGATCAGCATTTTAGGGTTTTGTAGCAAGCAACGTACAATTTCCACCCGTTGGCGTTCGCCTGCAGACAGATCACCGACCATGCGAAACGGGTCAATGGTCAACCCGTATTTACCGGATACTTCAATAATGCGCTGGGTCAGATCGGCGGTTTCGGGTGCGTTTTCCATACCCAACGCGATGTTTTCGGCAACGGTTAAAGCATCAAACAATGAGAAATGTTGGAACACCATTGCCACACCGCTGGCGCGTGCAGCACGCGGTTCTGGCGGGGCGAATGGTGCGCCATGCAACATCATGGTGCCGCTGTCTGGCTTTACCAACCCGTAGATCATTTTGACCAGTGTGGATTTTCCAGCACCGTTTTCACCTAAAAGTGCGTGAATTTCGCCCGGCCCAATTTCAAAGCTGACATCATCGTTGGCGATGACCCCCGGATAGGCCTTGGTCAGTCCCAACAGGCTAAGTAATGCAGTCATATTTGGGCCTCCTTTTGTGCCGTCACGTTTGCGCATTCATGTATAAGTGCGCTTGTGATCCCCACGGCAATAGCTTTTGGTTCTTTGCCCAATGATGGATCACCAATGGGGCAAATGATGCGTGATATCTGGGTGCTACTATGCCCCAAAGTGCGCAGTTTTGTAATAAATCTTGTGCGTTTTGTTTTTGATCCGATCAGACCCACCGTTTTGAAACTGTGGCTAAGGATTGCATGGCAAAGTTCTAGATCAATCGCGTGGGAATAGGTCAGAATATAGTGCTGCGCATCATGTGGTGCATGTTTGACCACAAGCGCAGGGTTTAGTGCTACAAGTTGGGTGACATTTTCGGATATTTCAGCAGGAAAACGGTCGGCACTTGTATCAACCCAAGTAACGTCAAACGGCAGGCCTTGTAGCGTGTCAATAATGGCGCGTCCAACATGCCCAGCACCATAAACCCAGACGGGCTGCAAAGGCTGGCTGATAGGTTCAACAAGCCAGCTATCTTGCAGGTGGGTGTCAGGTGTTTCAGTGCCGTTGCGCAGTTTGGTTTGGATGCGCTTAACCCAAAGTGGTTCAGGCGTATTTGGCTTTACCGTGCGGGCGTAAACCGTGTTTGTATCTGGCAGGTTTGCTTGTGTAAAATACTCGGTGACAAGTGTTACAGATCCGCCGCAACATTGGCCTAAATTTGGGCCAAGCGGTATGCGTTGTACATTCGTTAATGAATTGTTTTTCAGCTTTTTTTGTGCATTATCAATAGCTTGGTATTCTAATGCACCACCGCCGACTGTACCTGAATACCCTGTGCCCCAAACCAACATAGACGTACCTGCCTCACGCGGGGAAGAGCCTTTGTGATCAGCGATTAAAATACGCGCAACATGCCCGTGGACCTCTACCGCTTGGGTTAGGGATGAAAGGTCAAAACTCACCAGCTTTCCCCTTTCAGGCGTGTGATGGTTTTCAGCACTTCTTCGGGCGTTGCAGGTGCATTTATCGCAGGATACTCACCCGTTGTAGAACACCCGCTGATCGCGTGCGACAGGGCCACCCAAGCAGAAATACCCAACATGAAAGGCGGCTCACCCACGGCCTTGGATTTGTAAATGGTATCTTCAACGTTTTCGTTTTCAAAAAGGGCCACGTTGAACATTTGTGGACGGTCCGAACAGGCGGGGATTTTATAGGTGCTGGGCGCGTGTGTGCGCAAGCTGCCTTTGTCATCCCAAACCAGTTCTTCGGTGGTTAACCAACCCGCACCTTGTACATAAGCACCTTCGATCTGGCCAATGTCCAATGCAGGGTTTAGGGATTTTCCTGCATCATGCAATAGGTCTGTTCGCAAGATGCGATATTCGCCTGATAGGGTGTCGATGACAACTTCGGTTACTGCCGCACCATATGCAAAGTAGAAAAAAGGGCGACCTCGACCAGCCATGCGATCCCATTTGATTTTGGGTGTTGCATAAAATCCTGTGGATGAAAGCGAGATACGGTTCTGATAGGCTTGTGATACGGCGTCTTTGAACGGCATTGAAGTATCGCCAAAACTGACTTGGTTGTTTGCAAATTGCACGTCTTGATCTGGGGCCAGAAAATCAGCGATGCGCTTTTTCAACGTCTCACATGCATTTTTAACCGCCATACCGTTCAGATCGGCCCCTGATGATGCTGCCGTGGCGGATGTGTTCGGCACTTTGCCAGTGTCAGTCGCGGTGATTTTCACATGATCCAACGGAATGCCAAGCGTTGTTGCCGCCACTTGCGCCACTTTGGTGAACAGGCCTTGGCCCATTTCAGTGCCGCCATGATTTAGCTGCACAGAACCGTCTGAATAGATATGCACCAAAGCGCCAGCTTGATTGAGGTGCGTCAGGGTAAAGCTGATGCCGAACTTAACAGGTGTAAGCGCTATGCCGCGTTTCAGAATACTGTTGGGATTGTCCGCGTGATCTTTTTGGATTGCAGCATACCGCGCGTCATAATCCGAGGTTTTGCGCAACTCACCCACCAAAGGTGTTATCACGCTATCTTCTATCGTCATATGATAAGGTGTGGTTTGTCCGTTTTCATAAAAGTTAACACGGCGTACATCCAGCGGGTCGCAACCCAGCTTATGGGCGATGTGATCTACCACGCGTTCGATCGGCACCATGCCTTGGGGGCCACCAAAACCGCGATAGGCGGTGGCAGACTGGGTGTTGGTTTTCAAACGGTGCGAAATAATGCGCGCATGTGGCAGGTTATAGGCGTTGTCTGTGTGCAGCATGGCACGATCAGCGACAGGGATCGACAGATCAAGCGCCCAACCGCAGCGGGCATATTGGTGCATGACAAGAGCCTGAATTTTACCGCTTGTGTCAAAGGCTACTGTGTATTTCAGGCGGAAATCATGGCGTTTTCCCGTGATAATCATATCATCGTCGCGGTCGTAACGCATTTTGCATGGGCGGCCTGTTAGTTGTGCTGCAACTGCACAGGCGACAGCCAATGCATTGCCTTGGCTTTCCTTGCCACCGAAACCACCGCCCATACGGCGTATTTCAACGCGCACAGCGTGGAAAGGTTTGCCAAGGGCAGCTGCCACTTTATGTTGGATCTCGCTTGGGTGCTGAGTGGAAGATTGCACCACCATATCGCCATTGTCTTGTGGTTGGGCTAATGCGGCTTGGCCTTCCAGATAGAAATGTTCTTGCCCGCCCAATTCAAACGTGCCTGTAACGGTTTGATCTGTCCCGTATTGAGCCAGAATACCCTCTGGCTCACCTTTCAGAAAAGTAAGCGGTTCTTCGAATTTACTGTCTGCGGCAAGGGCATCATCAATCGTTAGGATTGCAGGTTTTTCGGCAATCTTAATCTGGCCCAAACGCGCGGCTTTGCGTGCAGCCAGATGGCTGGTGGCAATGACACAAAAAATAGGTTGGCCTATGTAATGCACGGTGCCCGTTGCTAAAAGCGGTTCATCATGGGCTGAAGGGGACACATCGTTTTCGGCAGGCAGATCATCTGCTACAAGTACTTTGACCACACCGTCAGCGGCTTTGACCGCATCAAGGTTGATCGATGTGATGGTGCCATGTGCGACGTCCGACATACCAAACGCCAAGTGCAATGTGTTGGCAGGCATTGGCGTGTCATCGACATAACGGGCTTTACCAGTGACATGCATTAGGGCTGCGTCATGCGGGGTGGGCTTGGTGACACTCATGGCGTTGTCTCCAATACTCGGGGCGCATTTTGGGTATCTTCAAGAAAGTAACGTTGCAGCATGTTTTGCGCCGCTTTCAAGCGGTATTCTTTTGATGCGCGCATATCTGACATCGGGGTGAAATCCTGCGCGAATGCGGGCAGGGCGGTGGTGATAGTTTCCTTTGTCCACGGTTGACCCAATAGGGCGTTTTCGACATGGGTTGCGCGCTTTGGTGTGGCTGCCATACCGCCGTAAGCGATTGAACAACAAACAATTTTTTCGTCTTCGATATGGAAGTTAAAACAACCTAAGACGGCGGAAATATCTTGGTCAAAACGTTTGGTCAGCTTGTAGCATTTCAAACGATCTGTCTGTGTAGGTATAAAAATACTTTCTACAAATTCACCTGCAGAACGGTCTTGTTTGCCATAATCGACAAAGAAATCCTGTAGCAGTATTTCGCGGCGGGTATCACCCTTGCGCAAGGTAAGTGTAGCCCCCAACGCGATCAATGCAGGCGGGCCGTCCCCAATGGGTGAGCCGTTGGCGATATTGCCACCGATGGTGGCAGTGTTGCGGATTTGGGTAGATGCAAAACGGCGCAGCATTTCGGCAAAATCGGGGTGGATAGCTTCGGTGGCTTTGCGTAATGCGGTTATGGTGACACATGCACCAATGCGCATCCCGTCCTTTGTGGTCTCAATCTGGCACATATCTTTGATTTGCGAGATGAAACAAACAGTATCGAGTGCGGCAAGTTTCTTGGTGACCCAAAGTCCCACATCTGTCGCCCCGCCGATCAATGTGCCGTCGGGGTTCGCTTCGTACCACGCGGCAAGCTCATCAGAAGATTGCGGGTGGATTGCATTTGTCTTCAGGGCATCTAATGCTTTTGCATCTTTGCCCAGCCAGTCAGGTTTTGCCACTTCTTCAGCGGCAACTGCGGCGCGGATAATTGGGGCGTACCCCGTGCAGCGGCAAAGGTTTCCTGCTAGTTGGTCATCATGATCTGTGGCGCCATTCGCGTGGGCTGTTGTCATCGACATGATGAAACCAGGGGTGCAAAAACCGCATTGGCTGCCATGTTTTTCGATCATCGCTGTCTGTACCGGGTGCGGTGTGTCGCCTGTTGCAACGCCTTCTACCGTGCGTACGGATTTGCCGTGAAGTTGTGGTAAGAATAGAATACAGGCATTCATTGAGCGGTGGCTGTCGCCATCGCTGACCATCACGGTACAAGCCCCGCAATCACCTTCGTTACAACCCTCTTTGGTACCAGTCAGGCCCCGCGTCTCACGCAGGTAATCCAGCAGTGTGTGCGTGGGCGGCACATTTGACACTGTTGTTGTCTTTCCATTTAGAAGAAACGAAATTGACATGATACCTCCCCGAATCGGTCAAAATATGTGCCTGTATAGGAGCACATTATTGTTCTGTTAGCTTGGCGGGTTTGGTGAAAATTTGGAATACCATATAATAGAGAAGCACTTTCAATAAAATCCATATAATAGTATTAGTACAGGCTTCACGCTTACATCACTTCACGATACCCAAGTGCATCCATAAGATCTGTATCAACCTTGCGGTATATATACTCTAAATCCCTTTTTTTATGGTCTGTTTTCAGTTTGTGATATTTATAGCGACGCTGGTAATCTTCAAACCGCATATTGTCTTTGGCTTTAACCGAGCGACGAATGTTGCCGTATCCCGCTGTGATCTTGGGGATATAGTCTGCAATCCGATCCATCTGGGCTTCAAAACCAGATAAAATATCCTCATATCGAATGTGGATGACGTTTTCCGCAACTTCCATCACCCGAAGGTATTCGTGCATTTTGCGGTTCCACAGTTCTATCGGGTTATCTAAAGCGACGTCGCCAAGGTTGTCACGTGTGGCAATCGGCCATTCGGATGTCAGAAATTTTTCAAAGGAAATATCTTGGTCTGAAAGCATAGGGTTTTCAGGGCGTGCGTGCAAAGATGTCAGGAAATGCACAGGGTGTTTTGTAAGCAATATGAATAAAGTGCTTTGTGCGTGCGGTGCCGCCCGGATCACATCTATTGGCGGGGCTGCATGTTTCCATCCGAAATCAGAATAAAGAATGCGCTCATGATATTCGTTTTGCAGCCGATTATTATGAAACGCACGTTCTTTGGGTTTATAGGTTTGCAAAACCAATCGTAACACGCGTCTATCGACCCCGAATTCACCGCGTAAATTATCGGTGGCGAAGTTTTTCTCTATCAGTTTTCCTAGATAAGTCGCCCCAGTGTTGCGTTCGCCAAATATTTTGGTGAAAAGACACGTCATTCGTTTGTAGCCCCCTGTTGGCAACTGTCTTATTGAATATTGATAGACAGATTAAAAACAGACTTAAACAGTGAGTTTCATTTTGCAACCGCTTTCCCTGAATTGAAAGCTACGTTAGGGTTGTACCATGACCAATCAACCCCGATTCATTCACCTGCGCGTTCACACTGCCTATTCCTTGTTGGAAGGGGCGATACAGCTGAAAAAATTGCCTGGCATTTGCATTAAAGCTAAAATGCCTGCGGTGGCCGTTACTGACAAAAACAATTTGTTTGGCGCATTAGAGTTCTCAGAAACGGCGGCAAAAGAAGGTGTACAACCGATAATTGGGTGTCAGTTTGATTTAAGCTATGCCACAGTCGTGCGCCCTGGTGAAAAACCGCCAGCTTTTAAGCCGATTGTTCTGCTGGCGCAAAATGAATCTGGTTATATGAACCTGATGAAGCTGAATTCTTGTGCGTTTCTAGAAGCGGGTGATGCTTTGCCGCATGTCACGCTAGATCAATTAGCGCAGTTTGCTGATGGGCTGATTTGTTTGTCGGGTGGCGCACTGGGGCCGTTGGGCCAACTGATACAAGACGGCCAATCGGATAAAGCGCGCGCACTGGTGGAACGCATGGCAGGAATTTACCCAGATCGGCTATATATCGAGTTGCAACGCCATCCTGACGGCGATCACCCACGTACGCCCGTGGAAGAATTGACCGAAAGCCCTATGATTGCTTTGGCTTATGATCTGAACCTGCCGCTGGTCGCGACGAACGACGTGTACTTCCCCAAACGCGATATGTATGAAGCCCATGATGCGCTGATCTGTATCGCTGATGGGGCTTATGTGGACCAACAAAATGATCGCCGCCGCCTGACGCCTGAGCATTATTTCAAATCGCAAGATGAAATGGTGAAGCTGTTCGCTGATATACCAGAGGCGATTGAAAACACAGTAGAAATTGCCAAACGTTGTGCATTTAAAGTGTATAAACGTGATCCGCTTTTGCCGAAATTTGCTGACAATGAAATAGAGGAATTACGCCGCCAAGCCAATGAAGGCCTGAAAAAACGGCTAGAGGTTATACCCCACGCGGTGAGTGTGGAAGAATATCAAGCGCGGCTGGATTTTGAGCTGAAGATCATCGAAGGTATGGGGTTCCCCGGCTACTTTTTGATCGTCGCGGATTTCATTTATTGGGCCAAGGAACACAATATTCCTGTGGGGCCGGGGCGTGGCTCTGGTGCGGGCAGTCTTGTGGCCTATGCGCTGACCATTACCGACCTTGATCCCTTACGTTATTCGCTGCTGTTTGAGCGGTTCTTGAACCCCGAACGGGTTTCGATGCCTGACTTTGACATAGACTTTTGCATGGATCGGCGTGAAGAGGTGATTACATATGTGCAGGAAAAATATGGCCGCGATAAAGTGGCACAAATCATCACCTTCGGCGCACTTTTGTCCAAGGCGGCGGTGCGCGATGTGGGCCGCGTTTTGCAAATGCCATACGGGCAGGTTGATCGCATCTCGAAACTGATCCCCGTAGAAGGAGTGAAACCAGTTTCTATAACCAAGGCGTTGGCGGACGAGCCGCGTTTGCGTGAGATGGCCAAAGCCGAAGAAGTTGTTGACCGCATGCTGAATTATGCGGGACAGGTGGAAGGCTTGTTGCGCAATGCATCTACCCACGCGGCGGGTGTGGTGATTGGTGACCGTCCGCTGGATGAGTTGGTGCCTTTATATAAAGACCCGCGATCAGAAATGCCCGCAACCCAGTTTAACATGAAATGGATTGAACAGGCAGGGCTGGTAAAATACGACTTTTTGGGCCTGAAAACCCTGACGGTAATTCAAGGTGCTGTTGATTTTTTGGCTGATCGTGATGTCACCGTTGATATTGGTGCGATTGATCTGGAAGATCAGGCAACCTACGATCTTTATGCATCTGCCAAAACCGTGGCGGTGTTTCAGGTGGAAAGTAGCGGCATGATGGATGCGCTGCGGCGCATGAAACCCACCTGTATCGAAGATATTGTGGCCCTTGTAGCCCTATACCGTCCCGGCCCGATGGAAAACATTCCGATGTTTTGTGATGTAAAAAACGGCCGCGCCGAACGTGAATTGATGCACCCGTCCATAGATCATCTTTTGGACGAAACCCAAGGTATTATCGTTTACCAAGAACAGGTTATGCAAATAGCGCAGGAAATGGCGGGCTATTCACTGGGCGGGGCTGATCTGTTGCGCCGCGCGATGGGTAAAAAAATCCAAGAGGAAATGGATAAGGAAAAGCCGAAGTTCTTGAAAGGTGCGGCTGAAAACGATGTGGACGCGAAAAAAGCCAATCAGGTTTGGGATCTACTGGATAAATTTGCCAACTACGGTTTTAACAAATCCCACGCGGCGGCCTATGCGGTTGTGTCGTATCAAACGGGTTGGCTAAAGGCCAATCATCCTGTGGAATTCATGGCCTCGGTGATGAATTGCGACCTGCATCTGACCGATAAACTGAATGTCTACCACCAAGAGGTGAAGCGGCTGGAAATCGAAGTGATTCCGCCGTGTGTAAACCGTTGTGACGCAAAATTTAGCGTTAAAGACGGCAAAATAGCTTACGCGCTGGGCGGCCTTAAAAACGTGGGCGCCGAAGCAATGCGGTTAATCACGGATGCACGCGATGCGGGTGGTGAATTTTCTGATCTGTTCGATTTTGCACGACGGGTGGATTTGAAACGTATCGGCAAACGCCCAATGGAAATGCTGGCCCGTGCAGGTGGGTTTGATCTGCTGGATGGCAATAGGCGCAAATGTCTGGAAAGTGTCGATCAACTGGTGGCTTATTCGGCGGCCACACACGATGATCGCAACTCTGCCCAAGGTGGTTTGTTTGGCGATGCGGGTGAAGCCCTGCCAGCACCGCGCCTGCCAATGCCAGAGGATTGGTTGCCAAATGAACGGTTGGGCCAAGAACATACTGCCATCGGGTTTTACCTGTCGGGGCATCCGCTGGATGACTATGCGGGCGCTTTGAAACGCAAAAATGTGCTGACACTGGACGAGTTGCACCAAAAGGCGGCTGGCGGCACGGTTGTCGCAAAAATCGCAGGCTCTGTTGCAGGTAAACAGGAACGTAAATCGGCACGTGGTAACCGCTTTGCATTCGTGCAACTATCTGATCCTACTGGATTATATGAGGTAACAGTATTTTCCGACACGCTGGAAAAGTTCCGCGATCTGTTGGAAGCAGGGCAAAATGTGGTGTTGTCGGTTAAGGCCGAACTGGAAGCGGATCAGTTGAAATTGCTGGCCCAAGGCGTGCAAGCTGTGGACGCATCCGTGGCCGATGCAGCCACGATGGGGTTGAAGATTTATGTCAATGACGAACTCGCCGTAGGCTCGATTGCGACACGTCTAGAAGAAGTTTCCAAAGGGGCAGGCATGCGCGGTCGCGGCCCTGTGCATCTGGTACTTGTGCATCCCGACCTGCCGGGCGAGGTTGAGATTGCCCTGAAAGACGAATACCCACTGAACCCACAAGTGAAGGGTGCGTTAAAGCATATTCAAGGGGTGCAGATGGTTGAGGAGTTTTGAAGCAACACAATGGATAAGTTTCTACCAAAATCAAACAATTTCAGCACAAGGGTGAAAGACAGCTTTGCCCGCCAAACAGCAATGCATACATTGGGTATCTACATTGATACAGTGCAAGCGGGTGAGGTCACTTTATCGATGCCTTATAGCACGGCCCTATCGCAGCAACACGGGTTCATCCATGCAGGCGTTATTACAACTGGAATGGACAGTGCCGCGGGCTACGCGGCCTTTTCCCTGATGGCAGATGATGCCGCCGTTTTAACCGTAGAGTTCAAAGTAAACCTTCTATCCCCTGCAAGGGGTGATCGATTTTTATTCAAAGGAACCGTCATAAAGCCTGGCCGCAACATAACCTTTACCGAAGCCAAGGCTTATGCGGTGAATAAGGGCCAAGAAAAATTAATCGCGACGATGAGTGCCACAATGATGGCTGTTGTTGGGCGTGACGAAATTAAGGGATAAAGTACCTTATATATCCCGCGCCATAGCATAAAATTCATCGTTTGGGCGCATGCCCGTGACATTCACCATACGGTTGCTTAGTCCAAAGAATGCGGTGATTGCACCGATGTCCCAAATGTCTTCATCGGTAAAACCGTGGGTATAAAGCGTGTCATAATCATCCTGCCCCACCTCATTACTTCGCACACAAACCTTCATGGCAAAATCCAGCATCGCTTCTTGGCGTGGTGTAATGTCAGCTTTGCGGTAGTTCACTGCCACCTGATCGGCGATCAGGGCGTTTTTGGCGCGAATGCGCAGCACAGCACCGTGTGCTATAACACAATACAAACACCCGTTTTCATTCGAGGTGGCCACGATAATCATTTCACGATCGGCCTGTGACAGGCCACTTTCCTTGTCCATCAGTGCATCGTGATAGGCGAAAAATGCGCGAAACTCATCAGGGCGATGGGCGAATGTCAAAAACACGTTCGGCACAAAGCCTGCCTTTTCCTGCACCGCCAAAATGCGTTCGCGAATATCTTCGGGCATGTTGCTAATTTCAGGCACGGGGAAACGGCTAACGGGGTGTGTCATATCAATCCTACCAATGGGGCGGGGGTTTATCGCCGACTGCAATACCAGACATGGCTTGCGCCTCGGCCTCAGCCGCGCGTTGCATCAGCAACTGGATGCGCGTTTCAGCCTGTTCCAGACGGTTGGCTTGCTCTGCTATAATCCTGTCTCTTATACACATCTCCGAGCCCACGAGACAGGCAGAAATC
>OJDV01000043.1_pt1 | contig 99700 bp, 92 predicted proteins | sample 1592911 | NCBI WGS metagenome assembly OJDV01 (sample SAMN05416860, study PRJEB24817) | seawater metagenome | isolation source: Sea water | place: Canada:Atlantic | collected 2013-11
ACACGATGCCTTCGGCATCAATGATAAGCCATTTTTTATCAATATCAGCAGGAGTTGCTGAAAATGTTTTCATGGGTTTCATACCTTTAATGATGGCACATTGGCTGCGCCGAAACTGATAGGGGGTTTCTAAGGGTTTATATGGGCAAGTCAACACACGGAAAATCATTTTAAAACAATAAAAACAAAGTGTTATAAATTAGGTATTATAATACCCCATAAATTTTACCCCTTTGGCGGTATCGCATAAGTCAGATTAGCCCGCGCCACAGGTACCGCCTGACCTTCGGAATACAGCAACACGTCGCCTACTGACAATGTGCGCCCCAGCTTTAACACCCGCGCCTTTGCAATCATATCTGTGGCTGTAGGTTTGCGCATAAAATCGATCGAACAGTTTGTGGTGACTGTCAGGGCCTCTGGCCCGATAAAGGCCAATGTGGCGATATAGTAAGATACATCCGCAAGTGCGAACATTGACGGGCCAGACACAGTACCACCCGGGCGTAAATGGCGTTCTTTCACGTTCATACGCACAACCACCTCATCCACTGATAACGAAAGCACGTCAAAATCACTATCAATTTGCGGAAACACTTTTTTCAAAAATGCGGTAATTTCCGCGATTGTCATCTTTAATTCCATGTGGCACCCTTTTGTTCATTCCCTGACTAACAAGGTTTATCCGATGACCCAAGATATTTTACTGCGCAATGACATTGAAGATGTGGCCGTGTTAACTATGAACACACCCAAATCACTGAACGCACTATCTGACACGATGTTATCCACCTTGCATGCGACTTTTGACAGTATTGCCGACACCCCTGAAATTCGCGCGATAATCTTGCGCGGTGAAGGCAAAGCTTTTTGCGCGGGTCATAACCTGAAAGAAATGACTGCCGCACGCCAAGCAAGTGATAAGGGACAGACCTATTTTGATGATCTGTTCACACGTTGTGGCGCCTTGATGCAACGCATCCTAACCCTGCCCCAACCGGTAATAGCCCAAGTCCACGGCATCGCTACCGCCGCAGGCTGCCAACTGGTTGCCACCTGCGATATGGCTATAGCTGCAGACAGCACACGGTTTGGCGTGAACGGTGTCAACATCGGCCTGTTTTGTTCCACCCCAATGGTAGCCTTATCACGCAACATTCCGCGCAAGAAAGCCTTTGAAATGCTAACCACAGGACGCTTTATGCATGCTGATGAGGCAGAGGCATTCGGGCTAATAAACACATCCGTACCGATAGAAGACCTAGACGCTGAAACCTTGAAACTTGCGAAAACCGTAGCAGGAAAACTGGGCAAAGCTGTAAAAATTGGCAAACTCGCATTTTATGAACAACTTCAAATGCCTATAAGTGAAGCTTACAGTTATACGGGCGATGTAATGGCTGCAAATATGATGTATGATGAAACCGCCGAAGGGGTTGCAGCGTTTTTAGAAAAACGTGAAGCAACATGGGAAAACCCCTAATTTCCATCTGTCCTATATGTTAAACAGCTTTGATTATACGGCCTTTCATATTTTTAAGTCAGAACCCTGCCATAATAAACTTTACGACAGGGTTGGGAATTCTATTTATTTGGTGCCATCACAAACATAGTAGAATTTGGCATATCGAAAATGCTGTTACGCAAAGGGATATGCGCCTTATAGGCATCATCTGTAAAAATACCATCGAACGTACCTTTTGGGTCTGTCACAGTCCATACATTCAACATATCCGCATCCAGGTCACCCGCCATACGTTGCGTGATACTGAATGATGGCAATGCCCGTTCTAGCCCATGTTTGGCAACAATAGGTTCGATCAGTTCAAAGTATTGGGCAGCGTCTGCTGCGGTTTTACCGTCTTGCAAATTCAGCAAGTCAACAAAGTAGAAATCCGCATCATGAGCGGATGCAAACTGTACGCCTGTAAAGGCGGCTACCGTCGCCGAAAGCAATGTAGCTGTAATAAAAGAGCGTCTTTTCATAAGTATATCCTTTTCATTTTTCTGGCCGTTTAAGGGAGATTCGAAAAACTGGCCTTGTGGCGAAACACTATCTGTTCTATTTTTGCGCATAAACATTCATTATTGGAAAGTACGTTTGCAAAAATGGAACGCATGAATTGGGATAATATCAGGCTTTTCTTGGCATTAGCCCGCAGTAACAATATCCGCGAAGCTGCGGATCGATGCAATGTAAGCTACTCAACAATATCACGGCGCATAGATGCGTTTGAACGACAACATTCTGTTCGATTGTTCGACAGATTCCCCTCTGGTTTTGCATTAACCATTTTGGGCGAAGAACTGCTGGTGCTGGCAGAAACCATTGAAGAACGGGTTTTAGAGGCCGACAGGCGCATTTTCGGGCAGGAAACCACGTTGGCGGGCCAAATTAAATTATCTATGGTAGATGCTATGGCCACCGGTTTACTAATGCCCGATCTGGCAGACTTTACACAAATATACCCCGAAATCGAACTAGAGTTGGATATTGGCTACAGTACCGCTGATCTGTCGCGGCGCGAAACCGATCTTGCGTTACGGTTTACCCAAAACCCACCTGAGGAATTGGTTGGGTCTAAACTTGTCACCTGCGGAACAGCGCCCTATGCAACGCAGGCCTATATTGATCGTCACAAACTGGAAACAAAACCAACTGGTGGGCGATGGATCGGATATAGGGTGGGGTCAGGTACACCAGCATGGGTGCAAAATAGCCAATTTCCCACCCTTCCTATCCACGGACAAATCCTTAGCCTAAACGTACAAAAGGAAGCCTGTAAATCTGGTATGGGGCTAGCAATGTTGCCTTGTTTTATGGCAGACCCTGATCCCGCACTGGTACAGGTTGGCCCCGTAACATTATCACCCAGATTTGATCTGTGGATACTCAAACATACAGATATGCGCAGTAATGCACGCGTGCGGGTTTTGTCAGACTTTCTGACCGAAAGGATTAAACGCAAACGTGTAATATTAACAGGAACACGCCCCTACCGATAAAAAATAGCTGCCCGCGCCTGTGCTTCCAGCCAAGCCGCCATCTTACGATATGGTACAGGTCCATGACTAATCCGCGCCACACCGCAATCCGCCAATGTCTGCGCATCAGGCACATGCGGTAAGGCGATGATATTCACGGGCAGCGCACATTCAGCGCATAAACGTTTGATTAGCCCTGCATCCGCCAGACCAGGCGCAAAAAAACCATCCCCGCCCACTTTAACAAACGCTTCGGCGCGTTCCAAAGCCGCGTCAAGCATGGCATCCGTATGCGCTTCTGGCTTTGCTTTCAGGAATATATCCGTGCGGGCATTGATAAACACATTGGAAACAAGCTGATCCGCCGCTTCGCGCGCCGCCGCAATACGGGCCGCTTGCACAGCAATATCGTGCAGGCCTTCACCGCCCACTATTTGGTCTTCAAAGTTAAAGCCAACGGCACCTGCTTGCACAATTTCACGAACCGTTTTCGCAACATCATCAGGTGCCACCCCATAACCGCCTTCAATGTCAGAACTAACGGGCAGATCGACTGCATCCACTATGCGTCGTAGGTTTTCCACAACCAGTGCCAGCGGGATATTTTCACCATCAGCATAACCAAACGCAGCTGCGACAGGCCAACTGCCCGTCGCTATCGCTTTGGCATCTGCGCCCGCCACAATCGCAGCTGTGCCCGGATCCCAGACATTGAACAGAACAATCGGGTCAGATTTTACATGAAGGGCTTTAAACGCTTTCGCGTGGTCACTTTGTTGCATATTTCCGATCCTTATCTATTTTACCCAAATCGTGCTGGGCGAAAATCTATTAATAAATCAGATAGTTGCCCCTCTATAATCTCTTGCGATACCAACTGACCAATCAGGGGTGCCAGCGTGATCCCGCTATGCATCACCGCCATATAAAGCCCGCTTAAACCATTTGCGACACCAACTGCAGGAAACCCATCAAGTGGAACAGGTCGCTTGCCCACCATAATACGATCCACTGTCAGGTCCGTTATAGCAGGTAACCGGTTTTTCAATCGCTCTAACATTTTTTGCGCAAAATCTACGGGGCTTTCGGATGTGGCTTCGTTCAAACCACCACCACTAAAAATCTCACCTAATATAATACGCCCAGATTTATCCTGACGAAAATGAATATCCGGCGACATGATTAAATGATTTATGACAGGTGCAACAGGCAACGTATGCACAATAACGCCCGTCTTATTATCCATCGGCAGATTAACGCCCGCGCGCTCCAGCACGTCTTGCGACCATGCCCCTGTAGCAACGACCACATTATCCGCATGCATCGCCCCTAAATTAGTTTCAACACCAATAATCTGATCCCCATCACGCAAGAAATCCAGAACTTCGCAGCCAGCGATAACATTCGCGCCGTTTTTTGATGCTTCAATTAACAACAAACGCACCATTTCAGCACCGTCAGCCGCACCTTCTATACGTCCAAAGATACATTCCTCTGGGGGGTTAGCCACATTTGGTTCTAATTCTGTAAATTGGGCGGCATCGATCACTTTGGCCTCATAGCCATAATCATCCATGATGCTGGCCTGATCCATAAGCTCTTGCCCTTCATTTTCCCACCACAGGCTGCCGTCCCATTTTACAGCCGTATCCATGTTCAGGTTTTCGCAAAGTTCCAGATATGCGTAAATCGCATTACGGCGCAGTCGATAATAGCTTTTGGTTTCCGCAGCTTTGGCATTAATCCAACCAAACGATTTGCTGCTGGCACCACTGGCAGGGCTGGATTTTTCAAGCACAGTAACCTCTGCGCCACTCTTCGCCAATTGATATGCAATAGAGGCCCCAATTATACCGCTACCGACAACAATAACTTGTTTAGACATTACAATACCCCTTATTATCGCAAGCTTTGGGCTTTTGGATAAGTTGCTGAAAAAATTGCGTTTAAAGTGAAAATAATAACAATTATTGCACCAATTTGGTGAATAATAGCGATATGCCATGGGGCTGCATATAAAACGGTGCCTATACCCAATACCATTTGCCCAAATACGGCCACCATCACCAAACTAAAGGCGCGTTTGATAGACGCTAGTGCAGATGCGCGGCTTTTAAACCAAACTACCAAAGCAACAAGAAAGACTATGTAGCCTAGCATGCGATGGTTAAACTGTACCAATGCAGGGTTTTCAAAGAAGTTTGTCGATATTGGTGTATAGTCAAAACTTTCAGATGGTAAAAATTCGCCGTTCATCATCGGCCAGTCGATATAACCACGTCCAGCGTCAATACCTGCGACTAATGCCCCTAGTAATATTTGCAAAAATATTGCTACTATCAATATCTTGCCGTATAAACTTAACTTAATATCCGCGCGCCGCCTTGCTTGAAACAAATCATGTTCTTCTCTATTTAATAGCAACATATACCATGCAATTACGCCCAAGATTATAAATGCCAACCCAAGATGGGTTGCCAGCCGATAGGATGCGACATCTACCATTCGGCCTGTCAAGCCAGAGGAAACCATCCACCAACCTATCGCACCTTGCAATCCACCCAATGCCCCCACAAAAAACAACCGCGACGACCAGCCTCTGGGAATGCGTTTTGTGAACAAGAAAAACAGGTAACCTACGGCCCAAACCAGCCCAACAAATCGACCTATTTGCCTATGGCTCCATTCCCACCAATATATCGTCTTGAACTCTTCCAACGTAATATCGGTGTTTTGCACGATAAATTCGGGTGATTTCTTATACTTTTCGAACACAACATCCCAATCAGCTACATTCAAGGGGGGGATTGAGCCTTTTATCAAATTCCATTCAGTTATAGAAAGGCCGCTGTCTGTTAACCGTGTTAATCCACCGATGATTACCAGTAAGACAACCAATACAAACAACAATGACAACCATATAGAAACCGCTTTACGTGATCCTCTTTGGCCGCCCGTTATCATACCCCCAGAAGAGCTGGGTGTTTTTTGTGCTTCTTCAGCGACTTCTTCAAATATGCTGCGCGGTTTTGCCATTGTTTTCTTGCCTTAGTTCAATGCTAAAGTAAGGCGCAAAGTTACAATCGACAAGTAGGATTTTACCGTCTAACCCTTACCTTTAGTCTTTGTCGCACCTGGTTTTGCATTACGCTCAATATATTGGATAACCATGGTTGCCACATCTTTTCCAGTAGCCTTTTCCACCCCTTCTATACCCGGGGATGAATTTACTTCCATAACTTGCGGGCCATCCGCTGATCGCAACAAATCAACGCCACAAAACCCCAAACCCATGACTTTAGCCGATTTTACTGCTGTAGCGCGTTCTTGGGGTGTTATGCTTATCGGTGTGGCCGTACCGCCTTGGTGTAAGTTTGATCTAAAGTCACCCTCGGCACCTTTACGTTTCATTGATGCAACCACCTTATCGCCAAGCACAATACACCGTATATCTTCACCGTTGGCCTCTTTAACAAAACTTTGCACTAAGAATTGCGCGTTAAGCCCTGAAAACGCTTGAATTAAACTTTCGGCGGCTTTTTGAGTTTCCCCCAAAACCACACCTTTACCTTGGGTGCCCTCTAAAAGTTTTATCACGGCAGGTGCACCACCCATAAGTTTTAACAGTTCGGCTGGGTCACCTGATCTGTGTGCAAAAACGGTTGCGGGCATTCCAATGCCTTTGCGCGACAGTAATTGCAGGCTGCGCAATTTATCGCGCGAGCGCGTTATGGCAACACTTTCACAAATTGAATACGTACCCATCATTTCAAATTGCCGCAAAACCGCTGTACCAAAAAAAGTTACAGATGCCCCAATACGCGGAATGACAGCATCAATCCCTGTTAGTTTATTGCCACCATAGTGAAGTGCGGGACGTGATGCAGCTATATCAATATAGCATTTCATGTGATTGACATGTAGCATCTCATGCCCACGTTCTTCACCCGCTTCAATAAAACGTTGATGAGAATACAAATCAACATTACGGCACATCAAGGCAATTTTCATAGCATCTATCCTAATAAATATGATTTTGAGGGGCAGACACGTAAATTATCTGCCATAGCATCGCGGCCAATCAACATACGATACTTCATTTTTGAACGATCCGTTAATGTTATATCAATCGGCCATGTACGGCCGTTAATTTGCAAATTGGTTCTTATTGTTGGGCGTTCTTCAACCGACCCGTTCGAACTTTTAATCCGCATTGTTGTAAGCACGGGAACACGCAATTTAATTGGGGTTAATTTGGATTTTCTACCAACCCATATGGTGAAGTAGGCAATCTTTTGGCCATCTTCCAAATTAATTGATAAATCCGAAACATGCAGCGCAGAAGATTTTGCACCTGTGTCCATTTTAGCTTTTATCATACGTTTAGATAGTTCAGGCAGTCGTATTTTTTCACGCCATCCAACGTCAAGCATTTTACCCTCCGAGTAAGATTTGGGGGTAAAAGTAACACCCAGTTAACCAATAATGCATTGCAACAGATTAGCAAAGAAATTGATTACCAGCATTCTATTTATCTTTGGGGATATTTCGTTTTTCGGCTAATGCGCGGAAAACACCGTGCAACGTTCGCACATCTGCACTGGTTAATGCCATGCGCGAAAACAGATTACGTAAATTCAACCGCATGCTTTCGGCCTTATCTTGTGGCCAAAAAAAGTTTCGTGTACGCAACCGATCTTCCAGTTTTTCGGAAAGTTTTTCCACCTCAACACCCGCCGCAAATTCAGTGCCGGCAAGGGCCACAACTTCGGCCGGAATATCCGCACCTTGCCTACGCCATTCATACGCCAATAACAGCACGCATTGCGCCAAGTTTAAAGATGCAAAAGATGGGTTCACAGGGACTGATATAAGTGCATTTGCAATCACCACATCATCATTCGCCAGCCCTGCCCGTTCTGGCCCGAATAAAACGCCAACTTTCTGGCCTTTTGCAATTAAGCCGCGCGCATGTTCCATAGCGCGTTCTGGTGTCATGACAGGTTTTGTTAAATCGCGGTTGCGTGCAGTAGTCGCAAAAACAAAATTCAGATCTTCACAGGCAGCAGCGGTTGATTGGGTGATATTGACCTGATCCAAAACCCGTGCTGCACCAGATGCCATCGTTGTAGCTTTTTGATTGGGCCAACCATCACGTGGGTTGACGATCCGCATCCATTCCAACCCAAAATTATACATTGCGCGCGCCGCAGCCCCGATATTTTCGCCCATCTGTGGCTCTACCAATATAAAACTAGGTTGCGGGCCACTCCATTCAGTGGCTTGGCTGTGGTCGGTGCCTGACATTATAAAGCTTCCAAAATGCGTCCGCCGTGTGATACTCTTGTGTAACAATATGTGCAAGGGATGGCTAATCTCACAATTTAGTATACATTCGTATACCGCCCTTTCCATTTGGATTTTTATACGCTAATAAGCCTAAGTTCCAATTCCAATTCAGAGGTTACACATGACCAAAATTAAAGTAGAAAATCCCGTCGTTGAATTAGACGGCGATGAAATGACCCGTATCATATGGCATTTTATTAAAGAAAAGCTGATCCTGCCCTATTTGGACATTGATTTGAAGTATTACGATCTTGGAATGGAATCCCGTGATGATACGGATGACCAAATCACTATCGATGCAGCCGAAGCCATCAAAAAATACGGCGTAGGCGTTAAATGTGCGACGATTACACCGGATGAAGCCCGCGTCGAAGAATTTGGATTGAAAAAAATGTGGCGTTCCCCGAACGGCACTATTCGCAACATCCTTGGTGGTGTGATTTTCCGCAAGCCGATTATTTGCCAAAACGTACCGCGTTTGGTGCCTGGTTGGACAAAACCGATCGTTGTTGGCCGCCATGCATATGGGGATCAATACAAAGCCACAGACTTTTTGTTTCCGGGCGCAGGTAAATTGACCATCAAATTTGAAGGCGAAGATGGCACAATAATTGAAAGAGAAATGTTTGATGCCCCAAGTTCTGGCATCACTATGGGCATGTATAATCTTGACAGCTCTATTTACGATTTTGCACGTGCATCGCTAAATTATGGCCTTAACCTTGGATGGCCAGTGTATTTATCCACCAAAAACACCATTTTAAAAGCTTATGATGGTCGTTTCAAAGATATTTTCCAAGAAGTGTTTGAAGCCGAATTTGAAGAAAAATTCAAAGCTGCGGGCATTTGGTATGAACATCGCCTGATCGATGATATGGTAGCCTCTGCCCTGAAATGGTCAGGCGGATATGTATGGGCCTGTAAAAACTACGATGGTGATGTGCAATCTGATACTGTGGCCCAAGGGTATGGCTCACTTGGCCTGATGACATCCCAGTTAATGACACCTGACGGAAAAACCGTAGAGGCAGAAGCCGCACACGGCACAGTTACACGTCACTACCGTCAACACCAAAAAGGTGAAGCCACCTCAACCAATTCTATCGCATCCATATACGCATGGACGGGTGGCTTGAAGCACCGCGCAAAGCTGGATGATAATGCCAAGTTGATGGAATTTGCAAATACTTTGGAAAAAGTGATCGTGGACACTGTTGAAAATGGCCACATGACCAAAGACTTGGCCCTATTGGTTGGCCCGAATCAAGGTTGGTTAACGACTGAAGGTTTCCTAGAGAAAATCGATGAAAACCTAAACAAAGCGCTGGTTGGATAATTTAACCGAATATAGGTTTAGGGCGGCCCTATACAGGCCGCCTTATTCATTTGTAAACTCAGGGCTACTTACCCACGGTTTACGATACGTCCATGCAAACGTTTAATGATGGTACTGGCAGTTTTTTCACAAGCAGCAGGAATAAATGCATGCAACAAAGCGGCGAATGCGGCAATAAATAAGGTCATCGAAAAGCCAAGTGCAAAGATAAAGTGCTGGCCGAAAGTTTCATCCACTGAACGCGGGTGGTCTAAGAATATTTTATTAATCATGTCTGTCCCCTTTGATTTTTCCTAAACTAACAAAAGGTGTATGGGCATAGTTCCCAAAGATATGATTATTTTTCCCTTTATTGTGATAAAATCACAATATATAGTAAATATATGGAGATAGATCACATAGACCGCCAAATATTGCAAAAACTTCAACAGGATGCGTCCCTTGGGTTAGAGGACTTGGGCGATGCCGTTGGCCTTTCGCGTAATGCCTGTTGGCGTAGGGTGAAAATACTGACAGACGCCAATATCATAAAGTCGCGTGTTGCCATACTGGACGCGCAAAAGCTTAACCTTAATCTGACTGTATTTATTTCAGTGCGCACAAACCAACACGATCCGGATTGGTTAGATCAGTTTGCAAAAGCCACTCGCACCATGCCCGAAATTCTTGGCGCATATCGTATGAGTGGTGACCTAGATTACCTAATTCGCGCCCAAGTGGCCGACATGCCCGCCTATGATCGTTTTTATCAACGTCTGATAAAACGCATAAAGCTGGCAGATGTTTCCGCCAGCTTTGTTATGGAACAGATCAAAGAAACAACGGCCTTGCCGCTATAGCCCTTCAACGATGGTATATTCACGGGTAGAAACACCAGCCGCCAGTGCAAACGCCAAAGCTTCTTGATATTCTGGCCCGTCATAAAATGTCTGCGCCGTTTCCAAATCCTTGAAACGAATAATCACGTTACGCGCCCGCGCTGGCCCTTCTTTGGTTACAGCTTTACCGCCACGTGCCAAAAACTCACCACCGTATTTAACAACTGCCGGCCCCGCTAAAGCTGCATATTTTGCATATTCGTCATCGTTATGCACATCAATATGCACCATACAATAAGCTACCATTTATCCATCTCCTAAAAGTTTACGTGCAGCTTCCACTGCGTTTTCTGCGTTCGCTGCATCGGCCCCACCTGCTTGCGCCATATCAGGGCGACCGCCACCGCCTTTGCCGCCTAGCTCAGCTGCCGCCGCTTTCACGATGTCTACAGCGCTAATTTTGTCCGTCAGATCATTTGTTACACCCGCTGCAACCGCAGCTTTACCACCCGCATCTGAAATCAGCAAAATCACGGCTGACCCAAGACGGTTTTTATGTTCATCGATTAATCCGCGCAAATCTTTGCCGGGGACATCATGCAAAATCTGCGCAAAAAACGGCACACCGTTTACATCTTCGGCCTCTGCCGATTGTCCACCGCCGCCCATCGCAACTGCGCGGCGCAATTCTGCCACCTCATTTTGTAAAGCTTTACGTTCATCCATCAACGCCCGCAAGCGACCAGCTACATCTTCGGGCTTGGCTTTTAATGACCCTGCAATTCCAGCCAAAGTGGCGGATTGCCCCGTCAGATGCGCTAATGCTTCTTGCCCCGTCAGCGCTTCAATACGGCGCACACCAGATGCAGAGGCAGTTTCACTTAACAACGCAAACAACCCGATCTCACCTAATTGTTTAACATGCGTACCCCCGCACAATTCCAATGAATATGTATTCTTGTCCATACCTTTGTTTGATCCGTCCAAAACGCCCATAGAAACAACACGTACCTCATCACCGTACTTTTCGCCAAACAAAGCCTGTGCGCCCATATTTCGCGCCTCATCTGGGGTCATAATGCGTGTTTCCACTTTGGAATTTTGGCGGATATAACAATTCACATCCGCCTGTACATCTGCCAATTCTGCATCTGTCATGGCTTTTGAATGGCTAAAATCAAACCGCAATCGGTCAGCCGCATTTAGCGACCCACGTTGTGCCACATGGCTGCCCAATGCTTCACGCAATGCTTCATTCAGCAAATGCGTAGCAGAGTGGCTATTGCGAATAGCCGAACGACGCGCATTATCTACAAATAATTCCGCCGCACCACCCCTATTTATTGTGCCATCGGTGATTTTGCCAATATGTACAAAAATGCCAGCTTTCTTTTTAACATCCAAAATTTCAACAGTAGCCCCATCGGTTTTCAAGACGCCCATATCCCCGATCTGACCGCCGCTTTCAGCGTAGAATGGCGTTTGGTTCAGAACCAATTCAACATCCGTGCCTTTTTCAGCCGCATCCACCAATTCACCTGCAGTAACCACAGCAATAATCTGGCCTTCGGCAATTTCGGTGTCATAGCCCAAAAACTCTGTAACACCGTATTTTTCGGCTACATCAAACCAGATGGTTTCATCCGCCGCTTGGCCCGTACCAGCCCATGCGGCACGCGCCTTGGCTTTTTGTTCTGCCATTGCTGCATTAAACCCGTCCGTATCCACAGACAGACCTTTTTCGCGTAACGCATCTTGGGTTAAATCCAGCGGAAACCCGAATGTGTCATATAGTTTAAATGCGGCTTTCCCAGACAAAGCCCCGCCATCAGGCAATCCAGAAACCTCATCATCCAGCAGCTTTAACCCACGATCAAGCGTGGTTTTGAAACGGGTTTCTTCCAATAATAATGTCTCTTCGATCATTGACTGACCAATGCTAAGTTCAGGATAAGCCTGCCCCATTTGTTTGACCAAAGCAGGCACCAAACGGTGCATCACTGGGTCTTTTGCACCCAAAAGATGTGCATGGCGCATCGCGCGGCGCATAATACGGCGCAAGACATATCCACGCCCCTCATTTGAAGGTAAAACACCGTCTGCGATTAAAAACGAGGTAGAACGCAAATGATCTGCAATCACACGGTGATGCACGTTTTGATCCCCATAAGGGTCAACACCCGTTGCTTGCGCAGAGGCTTCTATCAGGTCTTTGAACAGGTCAGTTTCATAATTATCATGGCTTCCCTGCATTAAGGCCGCGATACGTTCAATACCCATGCCAGTATCAATAGATTGCATATCAAGCGGGGTCAGCGTGCCGTCCGTATGTTGTTCATTTTGCATGAACACAACATTCCATATTTCAATAAACCTATCACCATCTTCTTCAGGGCTACCAGGCGGCCCACCCCAAATGTGATCGCCGTGGTCATAGAAAATTTCTGTGCAAGGCCCACAAGGCCCCGTAGGCCCCATACGCCAAAAATTATCATCGGCGGCAATACGGATTATGCGGTCATCAGGCAGGCCCGCATATTTCTTCCAAATGTCAGCCGCTTCATCATCCGTATGATAGACGGTGACATAAAGCCGGGTTTTGTCGATGCCAAAATCCTTGGTAATCAAATCCCAAGCGTACATAATAGCTTGTTCTTTGAAGTAATTCCCAAAAGAGAAATTGCCCAACATTTCAAAAAACGTGTGGTGGCGCGCAGTGTAGCCGACATTATCCAAATCATTGTGTTTTCCGCCTGCACGTACACATTTTTGCGCCGTGGTAGCACGGTTGTAATCACGGGTTTCTTGCCCCGTGAACAGGTTTTTGAACTGAACCATACCAGAATTGACAAACATCAAAGTCGGATCATTACGCGGAACTAAGGGTGAGCTATCAACGATTTGGTGGTCGTTGTCCCCAAAGAAATTCAAGAATGTGGAACGAATGTCGTTAACGCTGGTCATGGGCTTTTCCGCTAGTGGTTTTCATGCGTTTTAGCCAAGGCATTGGGGGGTGTCTACAGTTTATGCTTTCTGAATAAGATCGCCTGTTGAAACCCAGCCATCCTGCACCACTTCACATAACACCCCGCGCAAGCGATGTTGCAGGTTTTCGGGCATCACAATCCAGTCTTTGGCGTCGGTTCCATAACGCACCTTCCACTTAACGCAAGCATCATTGAACTTGTCCGAAACCCGCAAAACAACACTGCCAATATTTAGCAAAGTACCGTTTGGCATATTGGCATGTGAAAAATCCATATCGGCAATAATCGGATCCCCTGGGTGTGGTGTATTCTCACGGTCACGCCACACCATATCCATTACACGGGTGCCAAGAATTGAAACCTGAATGCGCGGGTCTGGTGACCCATCGGGCAACTTCAACCACGGTGCTGTATTCCACCGCTCGCTTGGCGTACCAAATTCGCGAGTCATTTGAATTTTATCGACAAAATTGCGCTCTCCAAAATCGGGACGCAGGCATAATTGTTTAACAGGTGCTTTGTTTTTTGGGGCGGCCAGAATATTAGGCAGGGCGGCCTGCAATTCTGCTAAAGTAACTTGTTTCATCGAATTCCCTTATGCACTAACGCGTCTGAATGTAGCCGTGATAATACCCATTGCAATCAAAGTGCAACCGCCAAAACGTGACAGGCCTGCAAGAACTGTGGGCTGTGCTATGCGCATACGCAAACGATCTGCCAATAATGCATATGCCAACGAATTTATGGCAGCAAGACTAATAAATGTTACAATTAATATAGCGAATTGCGCAAATAATGGGTTTTCTGGCCGGATAAATTGCGGCACGAAAGCAATGAAAAATACGATGGATTTGGGGTTAAGTGCGGTAACAGCAGCGGTATTACGAAGAACGCTGCCTGCGGATATAACGCCTGTATCAGTTAACTCAGCCAAACTTATCGTTTTAGCGGATCTAAACAGCTTCACACCCAAATAAATCAGGTAAGCTGCCCCGATCCATTTTAGGGCCATAAATAAGTCTGCAGATGCCAAAACCACTGCACCTAGGCCCAACAATGAAGTGCTCATTGCAATTAAATCGCCAAGGGCCACACCTGCAACAGTTGCCAATGCAACGGTTCGCCCCTGACTTAATGCATAGCTCATTACCAACAAAATCGTGGGGCCAGGAATAATCAACAATACAGCTGAGGCCGCAACAAATGCTAACCATATGTCTAATGTCATGGGGCTTCCTTTACTAATAATCAGAAAACCAAGCCATTATTTAAAACACCTGTAAAGTGCTTTTTTGCTTTTACATAAAAAGGCCGGGTTATTCCCCCGGCCCAATGTTAATAATTCGGAATTGTTTACGCCTCTACAACCGCATCATCATCGTCTTTTTTGGCCAGTAAGGCTTCTGCGGCGGACATATCAAAATCCAAACCGTGTGATGCACGGATTTTATCTTCAATATCCAACGCCATACGCGGATTTTCTTTTAGGTAGTTTTTGGCGTTTTCACGTCCCTGCCCAATGCGCTGATCGCCGTAAGAAAACCACGAACCTGACTTTTCAACCAATCCCGCTTTCACACCTAGATCAATCAATTCACCACGTTTTGAAACGCCTTGCCCGTACATTATATCAAACTCAACCTGCTTAAACGGTGGGGCCACTTTGTTTTTTACAATTTTCACACGGGTCTGGTTGCCAACGATTTCATCGCGATCCTTTATCGCACCGATGCGGCGAATATCTAGGCGCACAGATGAATAAAATTTCAACGCATTACCGCCAGATGTGGTTTCAGGCGAGCCAAACATCACGCCGATTTTCATTCTGATCTGGTTGATGAAAATTACCATACAACCTGATTTTGAAATCGATCCAGTTAATTTACGCATGGCTTGCGACATCAGACGTGCTTGCGCACCTACCTGATGGTCGCCCATATCACCCTCTAGTTCCGCCTTTGGTGTCAAGGCTGCCACAGAATCAACGACCACAACTGATACCGCACCAGAGCGCACTAATGTGTCGGTAATTTCCAAAGCCTGTTCGCCCGCATCTGGTTGCGAGATCAGCAATTCATCCAAATCAACACCCAGATTTTTGGCGTACACAGGATCAAGTGCGTGTTCTGCATCTACAAAGGCACAAATACCGCCCGATTTTTGCGCCTCTGCAAGTACATGCAGTGCCAATGTGGTTTTACCAGAGCTTTCAGGCCCGTAAATTTCAATAACACGGCCCTTTGGCAAACCGCCTATGCCCAAGGCAATATCCAACCCCAATGACCCTGTTGATGTTGCATCAATTTCCAGCGCAGGATTATCCTGCCCCAGCTTCATCACTGAGCCCTTACCAAATTGGCGTTCAATTTGGCCCAAAGCCGCTTCAAGTGCTTTTTGCTTATTCATTGCTTTTTTATCGTTCATATCTAGTAACGTCGCGCCCATATTTTTGCCCTTTATTTCATATCGTGGCCTGTGCGACAACGATTGGTTTGTTCTATTTATGTTCTTATTTTACCTTATGAGACCAAAAAAAGAACATTTCAAGAAAAAATTTACATTTTTAAAGATTATGTCAGAATTTACATAAGCCTTTTACAGCTAATCCTTGATACCATATGTAAGTACTCAGGGTTAATAAGCTCTTAAAAATTTACTCAATTCCAAACTGTTTTAATTTGGCACGTGCAGATAAATCGCCCAATGCCGCAGCTTTTTTCAGCCAAATTAGGGCTACATCTTTTGATTGCGGAACACCTTGCCCATAAAAATAAAGTGATGCTAATGAAAATTGTGCCGCTGGATGATCTTGATCTGCGGCTTCGCGCAACAACTCTGCGGCGCGTTGTTTTGATTTCTCCACACCGCGCCCAACCTTATAAAGCGTCCCCAAATAATATTGGGCGTCAGAAAGTTTCTGATCTGCCGCTTTATGAAACATTTCAATGGCGTGCGCATCTGACTGCACCACCCCCTGCCCGTTAAAGTACATAATACCAAGACGGTGCTGGGCAATGGCATAACCTTGATCTGCAGCTTGCTTATAAAATTGCACAGCAGATTTATAATCCCGCGCTTCATAAGCTTCTTGTCCGTCTTCAAGTGGGCCTGCAAAGACTGGGTTTGAACAGACGCTTAACAGCCCTGCAATCATCAATGTCTTCACAAACATGGGTAAAATCATCTACTTCCTGCCCTTTTGCACCGAATATACACAAATACATGTATATTTTACCAAATTATATTCCCCTGATATACGTAATGGTTTATACGCTAAGGTGAGCAATGGTAAAATAATCACCAATAAAGTGTAACAGGTCGTAATATGTTGATTTTTATTAAAGAACGGTTGGTTTTTTTTGCAACGCCAAAAACTGCTTCGACTTCTATTGAAACCACTTTAGGTAATTTATGTGAAATCAGGCTGTCTAGGCACCCATCGGTTAAACACACGCCTTATCGAAAGTACAAGCGACTACTGGAACCTTTCGTATCTACCATCATAGATGTCCCCCCAGACCGTATTGCGGCATTTCGCGAACCTGTTGACTGGCTGGGAAGCTGGTACAGGTACCGCAGCCGCCAAGAGTTAATCGGCACCCCAAACAGCACCCATGATGTAACATTCAACCAATTTATCGAAAGCTACTTACAAGACAAATCGCCTGCTTATGCGCGTGTTGGCTCACAAGCCAAGTTTGTTTCTGATAAAGACGGCACATTGGGTATGACCCACCTGTTTTGCTACGATCAATTAGGAACGATGGTTGCTTTCTTGGAAGAACGCCTGAAAAAACAAATAAAACTGCCCAAAACCAACGTATCCCCAAAAACAGAATTATCGATTAGCCCCACCCTGTTGAAAGATTTACAAAAAACATACGCCCGTGATTTTGAAATATACAACACGATCGGGAATTAACCTGTGAAAATTAGAAATGCTTCGCCAGGTGACATTGCCGAACTTTGCCATTTGCTGAATGAAATCATCCATATTGGCGGTACAACGGCAAATGAGACACCGCTTTCGCATCAAGATTTCAGCGACTATTTTCTATCGGGGGCGGATCATATTTGCTGCTTTGTTGCAGAAGGTGACACAGGATTGCTTATGGGGTTTCAAGCATTGGACCATCACACTAAATTGCCCAAAAATTGCGCCGACATTGGCACATTCGTAAAACATGGCACAACACAATCAGGTATAGGCACGGCTCTTTTCCAACAAACATTACTCCACGCACGACAGCACGGCATAAGCAATATCAATGCCACAATCCGCAAAGACAACATCTCTGGCATCGCATATTATACCAAAATGGGCTTCACAGATCACTCTGTAGCAAAAGACGTACCATTGCTGGATGGAACAAAAGTTGATCGTATTTCAAAACGATACGCCATTTAAACCTTATGATGTATCTCATCCACAAAGGTCTGATCGTCCATTGGTGGGCGGACATAGCCTTGTTGTGGTGGGCGTTCATCCAGTACAATAGGTTCTGGCGTGGTATCTTGATACGGGATTTGGGCCAATAGATGCGTGATACAGTTCAATCTGGCGTGTTTTTTCACATCCGAACGCACCACATACCACGGGGCCTGTTTGATGTCTGTATGAGCAAACATAATATCCTTGGCCTTTGAATAACCCACCCAACGTTTACGCGACTCCAAATCCATCGGGCTAAGCTTCCAGCGCTTTGTCGGCGTGGTTAGACGTTTTTGGAAACGGCGTTCCTGTTCATCATCACTGACCGAGAACCAGTATTTTAACAATATTATCCCCGAACGCACCAACATGCGTTCAAACTCTGGGCAACTGCGCAGAAAATCTTGATGTTCTTCATCTGAACAAAACCCCATCACCCGCTCAACCCCGCCACGGTTATACCACGATCTGTCCAAAATCACCATTTCACCGGCCGAAGGCAGATGTGCCACATAGCGTTGAAAATACCACTGGGTTTGTTCACGTTCTGTGGGTGCAGGCAGGGCTACGACACGGCATGTGCGTGAATTCAACGGCTCGGTAATACGCTTAATCGTGCCGCCCTTGCCAGCCGCATCGCGGCCTTCAAAGATTACCACAACTTTTAGCCCTTTGACCTTGATCCATTCCTGCATTTTGACCAGTTCGATCTGCAATCGGGCCAATTCAGCCTCATAGCGTGCGTTGGTAATTTTCTTGTTTGGATCTCGTATTGCATCTGTATCAGTCATAATCGTCAGTCCCCCCGTTTTTATAAAGTATCTATAATAATCTGGTTCAGAGTAATACATGAACGCATTTCAGTCGATTTTTATTTACAGGCTGTAATATTCTAAGGTTACTGACACAGGTCATGAACCGTTTGGGTTAGCTTTGACAATGTGAATGGTTTGGGTAAAAATAACGCCCCGTCTATCTCACCAAACTCTTTAGAAAATGTTTCTTCCGCATAGCCTGAAACAAATATCACTTTCACATCTGGGCGCTTTTTCAAAGCCTTACGCACCCAAGTCGGGCCATCTTGCCCTGGCATAACCACGTCAGACACAAAAATATCAATATGCAGATTTTCATCTTCCAAAATGGTCAAAGCCTCTTCCGCAGTGCCCGCTTCCAACACATTAATATCCTGCATACTTAGGGCGCGTGCGGTAAAACTACGTACAGGCACCTCATCTTCGACCAGTAAAACAGTTGTACCTTTCAAAGATTGTATGGGCTGGCTGGCTGACGCCTGATTGTTTTTTGTAGTTGAAATTTCATTTTCGGTCGCAGGTAGTAGTACGGAAAAACATGTGCCGACACCCAAATTCCTTTCAGCAAAAATAAAACCACCCGTTTGTTTTATAATGCCATAGACCGTTGACAGACCTAGCCCTGTACCTTCGCCTACATCCTTTGTGGTAAAAAACGGGTCAAAAATATGAGACAGGTGTTTTGGCTCAATACCAAAACCGCTATCTTTAACCGTGATCTCAACATATTTACCTTTGGCAATACGCGCGCGTTCTTTGATAAAATCTTCCTCAACACATATCTCTTTTGTTTTAATACGCACCTGCCCGCCTTGGGGCATTGCATCGCGTGCGTTCACAACAAGGTTCATAATAACCTGTTCTAACTGACGTTTATCAGCGTAAACATTCGGTAGATTTTCGGCATAGACTAAAGACAACTCAATCTTTGCGCCCACCAAACGATTTAAAAGATGGGTCATATCTGCCAATGACTCATCCACATTCAAAACTTTTGGCTGCAAGGTTTGTTTGCGTGAAAAGGCTAATAGCTGACCTACTAAAGCCGCCGCTCTATTCGCGTTTTGGTTGATTTGTGATAAATCACTGTAATCCGGATCACCTTTATCATGGCGCAACAGCAGTAAATCACAATAGCCAGAAATTGCCGTTAATAGATTGTTAAAATCATGTGCCACACCACCTGCCAACTGTCCAATAGCCTGCATTTTCTGGCTTTGCACGAACTGGGCTTCTAAGGTTTTCAGTTCCGTTGCATCACTTATTACCGCAATAAGGTCTGATCCACCCCTTGGATCTAAACTTATCAGCGATACATGTAAAAACACTTCAGATTTGGGGCCAGTTACCTGAACCAATTTCGGCTCACCACGCGCCGCACGCGCACTTAAATCTTCCAACCAATCAGCAACGGGGCGTGAAAGGCCCGAAACAATTTCGGATAAATCAGGTGTATCCCCTTCGCGTATCCCAAGGATATTGCGCGAAAATTGATTAGTTTGTTTAACTTTTCCCTCTTTAGACACACGCAACAAAGCAATGGGTAAATCATCAAACAGTTGCTGAACTGTAACCGGTGATGTTTTGGCTATTGGGTGTGATTGCATAGGTTTTGCTACATGATTTTGCGCCTGTGTAAATACACTGCTTTGCCCCATTAGCATCCAATAAGTAAACCAAGCCGTACCAAAAACCAAAACTGGAATAAGAACAGCAATTAACTTTAAGGGGTCAGGCAGCATTGGGATTATTAAAAACAACCCTAGGGCAAAAAAACCAAACAATGCGTAAATACGCCAAGTTATTTTATAAGGGCTTTCATCCACTTGTTGATTAAATCGCATATGTATCAACACCTTCCAAATATTTATAATAAGGAAGTTTATTGTACTTACAATCTAAAGTTGTTTTCTATTTAATACCATAATGAAAAACCCGTCTGTACCAGTACTGGGATTAAACCGACATGATTTAGATATATCCCAGTTTTCGTTCGCTGCTAAAAACCGTTCTATCTGGGCTTCATTTTCATCATATAGCAATGAGCAGGTCACATAGGCCAAGACACCCCCATCTGCCACCAGCTTACTACACCGCGCCACTATGCCTGCCTGTGTTTCAACCAAATCCTGCAAATCAACCTCTGAAAACCGCCATTTTCCGTCAGGATTACGCCGCCAAGCACCTGTGCCAGAACAAGGCACATCAAGTAGCACCAAGTCATATGTTTTGCCCGCATTCACGGGGTCAGCATTTAGCACCCGCGCCACTACCCCTGCCCGTTTTGCCCGCACGGTTAAGTCTTTCATACGCGATTTGTTTTGGTCATATGCATCGACCTGAACATCCGAAATTGCTGCAAGCGCAAGCGTTTTACCCCCGCCCCCTGCGCAATAATCCAGCACGGTTTTCACACCTTGCATTGGCAACGCATCTATAACCGCTTGCGAGCCTGCATCCTGAATTTCAATCAACCCGCCCTGATAAGCGTTCGATAAGGCAACACGTCTAGGGTTTCGGGTAACACGCAAAGCATTTGGCACGGTGGCAACAGCACTTGTTTCAATATCATCGCGTCCCAAAGCCGCTTGCGCCTGTGCAACCGATGATTTTCGTATATTCACCCGTAAATCCAGCGGTGCACGGGTTTGCAGGGCAGTTAAACTGGCTTCAAAATCCCCCCCAAGGCTGGCCCTTAGCTTTGGCTCTATCCAGTCGGGTACATCTAGACGCACTGCATGGGGTGCCGCGGTTTTAACTTGGCTTAAACTGCGTTGTTCGTCGGCCGTTAAAACATCTGCCGCAAAGCGTTCGCCGGTAAACACATCCACCACAGACAGATCAGACGCTAAAATATGCCCCGCAATCAACCCACGCGCACCGTCAAAACCAGCTTTATGCATCAATGACCGTTTCTGACGCAGACAATCAAACACAATGTCACGCACCCCTGCGCGATCTTTAGACCCCGCATAACGGTTAGACCGCGCCCAATTTGTCAGGGTCTTTTCGGCAGGCTCGCCACCCAAAATGCGGTCAAGCACATCAATCGCAGCAGCGTACCTTGCGTTTGGTGTCATTTACCCAATCCGGTAATTCGGGCTTTCGCGCGTAATCTGCACATCATGCACATGGCTTTCTTTTAAGCCCGCACCAGAGATTTTCACAAACTTGCAATCTTTGCGCATATCTTCAACCGTAGCACAGCCCGTATACCCCATAGAAGCCCGTAAGCCACCAATCATCTGGTGCAATACGGTTGCAACGCTGCCTTTATAGGGTACTTGGCCTTCAATCCCTTCAGGCACCAGTTTATCCGTGCTGGCCTCTTTTTGGAAATACCGATCGGCAGAACCACGCGCCATAGCGCCCACACTGCCCATTCCGCGAAACGATTTAAAGCTGCGGCCTTGATATAAAATAATCTCACCCGGTGCTTCATCCGTACCTGCCAGCATAGACCCCACCATGGCGCAATGTGCGCCCGCCGCAATGGCTTTGGAAAAGTCGCCCGAAAACTTGATGCCGCCATCCGCAATCACAGGCGTTCCTGTTTTAGATGCAGCCGTGGCACAATCATCAATCGCCGTTAGTTGCGGCACACCCACACCTGCCACAATCCGCGTGGTACAAATTGAGCCAGGCCCAATACCAACTTTTACAGCGTCAGCTCCCGCACCTATCAGTGCTTTAGTAGCTTCACCTGTGGCCACGTTACCTGCAATCACTTGCACAGAATTTGATAGTTTCTTAATCCGTTCAACGGCATGGGCCACAGATATTGAATGCCCGTGGGCGGTATCTATAACCACCAAATCAACACCTGCATCAATTAGCTGTTCCGCCCGCGCAAAACCCGCATCCCCAACGGTAGAGGCTGCGGCCACCCGCAAGCGCCCCATATCATCCTTACACGCCTGCGGATTTAACACCGCTTGTTCCAGGTCTTTCAGGGTCAACAGGCCTGTCAATTTATTTTCACCATCAACCACCAACAGTTTTTCAATACGCCGCGCTTGCATAATGCTTTTGGCTTCATCCAAGTCTGTGGGTTCTTGCACAATCGCCAAGTCATTAGATGTCATCATCACCGAAACAGGTGTGTTGTCATCCGAGGCAAAACGCATATCGCGGTTGGTTACAATTCCCAAAACACGGCCCATTTCATCAATCACGGGAAACCCTGTAATACGGTAACGTTCTTGCAAAGCTTTTGCGTCTTTTAGCGTTTGATTAGCATTAAGGGTAATCGGCGTATAAACCGTACCACTGACAAAACGTTTCACACGACGCACTTGGGCAGCTTGCTCATCATCTGTCAGATTGCGGTGTAACACCCCAATGCCACCCGATTGCGCCATCGCAATAGCCATACGCGCCTCGGTCACAGTGTCCATCGCAGAGCTAAGAAGCGGGATGTTCATCGCAATGGATTTTGTCACATAAGTGGCAGTATCCGCATCAGACGGCAGCACGCTGGACGCGGCTGGAACAAGTAGTACATCATCGAAGGTAAGGGCCTCACGAATTTCCATTGGGCATCTCCAAAAGGTTTCGGTATTGACGCTGCCCTATCTCATGAATGACAGGAAATGGAAAGAGGTAAATGATATGAAAAGCCTAAATAGACTGGCAAAAATAACTTAGACAATCGCCGCCCCTGTGGTTTTCGTAAGTTTTCCTGATGCCCAAAACAAATATGTTTTTACAACCACATAGGGCACAATGATGGTTGCAAGGCCAAGGGATGCTATCGCCCAAATTTCTGCCACCAGCCCAAAACCAGAAGATGCGCCAATTAACATAACCCCCGCGAACGATGACAAAGGAAAGGTAAATGCACCCCATCCAGGGTTCCAACCGCCCTTAACCAACCAAGGTAAAAACATTAAAAGTAAAAGTGCGCAACAAATAGCGCAGCCCCATAAAACGTAAAATACGTTAAACGGCCAAAGCCCGTAAACCGCAATGCCGTAAATTGATACTGGTGCCAAAACAGCTACAAAACCAGCACGTACTGGAATTGGAATGTCAGTATATTTCAGGTTCAGGGCTGATTGATATAATATGAATGCAAAGCTCGGAATGGTTGAAAACACAATTAATTTCGATAGGGTAATATACCCAAGTTGCGGGCCGGTAATTGCCGCAACAATCAACCCTACAAATGGTAAAACCAGTGTCGGTGTCACTGTCGCACGCACATTTTCCACCTTTGTTAAGGAATGGATAGTGCACGCTAAATATCCCAAATGAAGCACAATGCTAAACCACCAAAGTATCAACGCAGTCATCATATTATAGGGCAAAATTGCTGCACTTATTAACATTATGCACATCGATCCAGCAGAAACGCCCCCCCTTGCAGGCGCCACTTTAAGATCATCCAAAAGCACCGATGGCCGTAGGCTAAGCTTTGCTGTATAACATAAAAATGTAACCGCAAATAAAATGCTGGAGCTAAGTAAAATAACCTCTCCCACCCATGGCGAGACAGGCAAAATTTCTGCCGCCCGTCGCCAAGTCAGGCCAAGACCAATAAAGCCTAATAGACATGGAAATAATGCAGGCGGCGTTCGATGCCAGAATGTTGGATTATTATTCATAAGTTTTCATTGAAGTTTTTCCGCTCATATCGCAACCTAAACTTAACAAAGGAGACTATAAATGACCAATCACGGCTATGAAAGCGGGCGGTTAAACCTGCCCTTTGTCGGTATCGCAACATTTGCAAAGAAACCATATGTAGAAAACTGGGATGATTTTTCGGCCGATGTGGCAATTTTAGGTGCTCCATTTGATGCAGGCACCCAATTCAGATCAGGGGCACGCTTTGGACCGCGCGGGGTACGCGAAGCATCCACCCTATTCGCTTTTGGCCATGCGGGCGCGTATGACCATGAAGATGACGCAACATATTTGGGCGAGGAAGTGACAATCGTTGATATGGGTGACGCAGATATTATCCACACCGATACCATCAACTCTCACGCGAATATCGAGTTTGGTGTGCGCAAAGCACTAGCGGCGGGTGCTATACCTGTCACCATAGGTGGCGATCATTCAGTCAACATCCCTTGTATCAACGCGTTTGACGATCAAGGCGACATTCATGTCCTGCAAATCGACGCCCACCTTGATTTCGTCGATGAACGCCACGGTGTACGTTACGGTCACGGCAACCCAATGCGCCGTGCCGCCGACAAAGATTATGTCACGGGACTATCACAATACGGCATCCGCAATGTCAGCTCGACCGCCAAAGTCGGTTATGAGGATGCGCGTGGGATGGGATCAGACATTCAATCGGTACGCCAAATCCGTGCAATGGGAATTGAAGCAGCGGCAGCACGCATTCCAAAGGGCGCAAAAATCTATGTAACACTGGACATAGACGCGTTTTGCCCGTCCATCGCCCCCGGCACAGGCACCCCCAGCCACGGTGGTTTTTTGTATTACGAGGTGCTGGAATTGTTGCAACATGTGGCCCAAAACCACGAGGTCGTCGGGATTGATCTGGTTGAAGTGGCCCCAGATTACGATCAAACAGGGTCTACATCCATTCTGGCGGCACAAATTTTGTTGAATTTCCTTGGGTTTATTTTTCATGCAAAAAATTGATCTTTCAAACGGTGCCGCATGGATGGATGGCCAGATCATCCCGATCAAAGACGCCAAAATTGGCGTCACTGATTGGGGGCTGACGCGGTCGGACATTACCTATGATGTGGTGCATGTTTGGGACAGTAACTTTTTTCGACTAGAGGATTATCTGGATCGTTTCATGGTATCTATTGCCAAATTGCGATTAGAAATCCCACAATCCCGCGATGAGATTGAACAAATCTTGCATGATATGGTAGCCGCCTCTGGTCTGACATCTGCCTATGTGTCGATGGTGGCATCGCGCGGCACGCCTACAATACCGGGCACCCGTGATCCGCGTGCGTGTAACAACCATTTCTACGCTTGGGTCGTGCCTTTTATCTGGGTTATCCCCGCCGACATTGCCAAACGCGGCGCCCATATTCAACTGGCAGGCAGTACCATCCGTATATCCCCGCAATCCGTTGATCCAACAGTAAAAAACTATCATTGGGGTGATATGACCCACGCGCTGCTTGACGCCCTTGATGATGGCTTTGATACATGTGTTCTATGTGATGATCGCGGCTGTATCACCGAAGGCCCGGGGTTTAACATATTCGCGGTTATTAATGGCACTGTGGTGACCGCTAAATCTGGCATGCTGCAAGGCATCACCCGCAAAACCGTTCTGGAAATTTGCGCAGACCTTGGCCTGCCCCATGAAGCCCGCGACATCAGGGCGGATGAATTTCTGCAAGCGGATGAGATTTTCACTGCTACCACCGCAGGCGGCCCTGTGTCTGTGACCCGCATCAACGGGCGCATACTAGGCAATGACGCCCCAGGGCCAATAGCAGAACGCATTACCGAAACTTATTGGAATTGGCACACCCGTGCTGAGTTAATCACTCCAATTCAATATAAGAAAACAACATGATGGATGAAAAACGCATGCCCTTTCAGGGCAATCAACCGCACAATATGGCACCTGATCTGGTTATTCCCGATATGATCCCAACAGATGAAAGCCTATGGGTGCCACAAGCCCCAGATGTCTGGTTTCGCCCGCTGTGCCTGAATGTATCTCAGGGGTATTATGTAAACCTGCTGCGGGTGCGAAAATCAGGCATTCTTTCGCGTCACAAACATGCAGGGCCAGTGCATGCGCAGGTTTTGAAAGGTCATTGGGAGTATCTTGAACACGACTGGAAGGCAACAACAGGGGCTTATGTGTTTGAACCGCCCGGTGAAATCCACACGCTTTATGTACCAGATGATGTGGACGAAATGGTTACCCTGTTTCACGTCACAGGCGCGCTGATTTATGTAGATCCTTGGGGTAAGGAAACCGGTCATGAGGATGTATTCACCAAGATAGAATTATGCCGTAATTACTATAAAGACACACCACATGGCATTGATTATGTAGAACAATTTATCAGGTAAATTAATATCGCATATAGTAAACTTATAACCTTATCACATGTTAATCACTTCCTAAAAAATACTAAACTAGTTTACTGGTTTAGTTTCTAAGTATAAATTATAAATAAACTGGCCAAAGATCACATGAACCCGAAAGACATTATCAAATCTTTGAACTTGCTACCCCATCCCGAAGGCGGGTGGTTTGCCGAAACTTGGCGCGGCGATGAAAAACCACGCGCATCGGGGACAGCAATATATTTCCTTCTGGAAGCCCATCAAACCAGCGATTGGCACCGTGTCGATGCCGTAGAAATATGGCACTGGTATGCTGGCAGCCCAATGGAATTGCATATCCACGTAAAAGGCGAAACACATGTGCAGACACTTGGCCCAGATTTAACCGCAGATCAGCGCCCCCAACGGATTGTGCCCAAAGATACGTGGCAAAAATCCATCCCCCTAAATGGATGGGTTTTGGTAGGTTGTACCGTATCCCCCGGCTTTGAATTTGGCGGGTTCGAATTGGCAGATAAAGGCTGGTCACCGAAGGGCTGCGATGGATCATAAAGCATTTCTTGGTTCTCTTTCGCCCGAACAGCGCACCGAACTAACCCGCCGCAGCAATGCACCTGCCTTGGTACATCTTGCACTTCATTGGGGTTTGATCGTTTTAATGGGCCTTTATATCGGTTATCAACTGCCCTTATGGGGCATATTTATACTTCCCCACGGTATATTATTATCATTTACTTTCAATTTACTACACGAAACCATTCACGCGACACCGTTTAAATCAAACAGATTAAACACTTATGTCGGACGGATATGTTCCATTGCAATATTTCTGCCACTCACATGGTTTCGGTATTTCCATTTAGCCCATCACAGGCACACCAACGACCCCGTTAACGACCCCGAACTGAACACGCCCAAACCAGAAACCGTGTTGCAATATATTTGGTATGCATCCGCCATACCGCTTTGGCATGGTAACATCGGCAAAATCATCAAAAACGCAACCCGCCCCAACAATGATCCCTACGTGCCACAAAAAGCAAAAAACAAAATACGTACAGAGGCTCGCATCATGCTGGCCATATATGCATTCGCTCTGCTTTTGCTGATCTTGGGTCAGGTCTGGTTATTCTGGTGTTGGATATTGCCGCTTATTCTAGGCCAGCCATTTTTACGGCTTTATCTATTAGCAGAACACGGTCGTTGCCCGTTGGTCGCCAATATGTTTGAAAACACCCGCACGACATTTACCAACCGGATTGTGCGATTTTTGGCGTGGAATATGCCCTATCATACAGAACACCACGTTTACCCCACCGTCCCGTTTCACAAATTACCAATGCTGCATACCCTGATTGAACAGAACTTGGAAAGCACATCGGACGGGTATATTGAGTTTCACGAAAAGTATTTGAAGTCACTAAACGGCTGACACCCTACATATCCTTACAAATCCGCAACGCATCATAAATAGCTGCGTGAATATTTCGGCACGATACAGCATCACCGATTGAATATAACTGAAACCCACCATCACTGTCAGGTTGTGGTTTGTTCCCCGTTAAACAGTCATAATCCGTCACACCGTTATTGACTGACAGATGGCGCAATGCCTCATAAACGTCATTCATCGGCAATGTTCCGTGTTCGACCACTAAATGATCTACAAGGCGTTCAATGTCAGGGCCATGAAATTCATTAGTAAAGGTTATACGCAAACGATTGCCGTCTTTTTCAACCGCACTAATGCGGTGATCGGGTGTAATAGTGACACCATTTTTATAGAAATGCTCCATGAATATAGGAAAATTTACCGTCCCCATCTCTATTGCCGCAGCGCGATCAGGGGTGGCTAATTCTACCGACACATCAGGTATGCGGCTTAGAAAGTCTGCGCAGCTGGTGCCTTGAAACTGGCCGATGTCATCATAGACCAAAACGGATCCACTTATATCTTGCCCTGCCAAAATATCCCAAGTGCTGATCGCATGCTCACCACCAACCATATATTCCGTATCTGGTAGTCCGCCTGTTGCAATGAAAACCACATCAGGTGTTTCATCTTGCACCATATCTTCGTCCGCAAACGTGTTCCAGCGAATGTCCACACCCAAACGTTCCACTTCGGCACGCAGCCAATCCGCAATCCCAATCAGATCTTTGCGCCAAGCAGCACGTGCAGCTAGGTTAATTTGCCCGCCCAATTCCCCCGTTGCTTCAAATAAAACCACGTCATGGCCACGCATGGCACAAACACGTGCGGCCTCTAACCCCGCAGGGCCACCACCCACAATTACGACTTTCTTCTTACGGCCTTTGGATATCTCAATTTCATGAGGCATCGTCGCTTCTCGCCCTGTGGCAGCATTGTGCACACATAAAGTACCGCCACCCGTATATATACGGTCCAAACAATATCCGGCCCCAACACAGGGCCTAATACTGTCTTCTTTACCCGCAATCAGTTTATTCACAATATTCGGGTCGGCAATATGGGCGCGTACCATCCCCACACAATCTAAAGCACCACTTTCAATGGCGTGACGCGCAGATGATAAATCGGCAATTTTGCAAGCATGAAACAAAGGCACTTTAATCTGATCGCGTACTTTTGCGATTTCTGCCACCCAAGGCGCCAGAGGAAACCGCATTCCGGGAATGTGGTAACTTAAAGCATGATCTGTGTCGATCTTACCAAAATTGGCTGTCATATAGTCGATCAACCCAGTTTCTGCAATAATTCGCGCCGCCTCTGTTCCTTCTGCCAAATCAATACCGCCAGTAAGGTTTTCACTTAAACCTTGCCGAATGCCGATTATAAAATCTGGGCCAACCGCGTCGCGCATATCCGTTAAAATTTCTAACGTGAAACGCAAACGGTTTTCGAATGAGCCGCCATATTCATCATTACGCAGGTTAGTTAATGGTGATAAAAACTGTTCGGGTAAATGCCCGTGTTGCAATATTTCACAACCGTCCAGCCCGCCTTCTTTGCACCGTAGTGCTGCATCAACATAGGCCCGCCGCACGCGTGAAATATCAGCCCTATCCATCTCTTTGGGAAAAGCCCTGTGTGCAGGTTCACGCACACGGCTGGGGGCAATTACAGGCAGCCAGTCAGCCATATCCCAAACCGTACGCCGCCCCATATGAGACAGCTGGCAGATAAGACCACAGTCATATTTGTGAATGCGATCTGAAAATTCCCGAAAATACGGAATAATATCATCCGTCACCATATTAAGCTGCCCAAAAACCGATGGACTGTCTGCCGCCACACTGGCCGAGCCGCCAAACATCGTCATCCCGATACCGCCCTTGGCTTTGGCTTCATGGTACAACTGATAGCGTTCTTTGGGCATGCCCTGCTCTGAATATGCAGGTTCATGCGGGGTGGATAAAATACGGTTTTTCAACGTCAAATGCTTCAACTGAAAAGGTTGCAGTAATATATCCCGCTTCGGTGCCATGCCAATCTCCTGATGAAACACGTCTGATAAGGGAAACCGTAGGATAATTGAAAAATAAATCTAGTGGGAAAACCATATATCCACAGCTTTTTTCAGCGTCCAGTTTTGGGCTAATAGGGGGGATATAACCGAATGTCCCAGTTGGGACAGGTACTTAACATATTGATATTACTAAATATATGTCAAAAAAATGTAGGTAGATTGGGCTTTTACGATCTGCCCACCCTACCCGCGAAAGCCTTGGGCTACGACAAACTTCTCGGAACTGTCAGCGCGGCTGCTTGGTGGTTTTACATTGGCCACTTTGGTGAATTTTTCCTTCAGCAACTTTTGCAAATCACCCTCGGCACCCCCTGCCAGAACCTTGGCAACAAACGTACCGCCTTCTTCCAGCACATCAAACGCAAAATACGCGGCAGCTTCACACAAGTTTATAATGCGCAAGTGATCGGTTTGCTTATGCCCCGAACTTGATGCCGCCATATCAGACATCACAACATCAGCTTTGCCGCCAAGCCAGTCTTTGACCAGATCATCAGCCCCTTCATCCAAAAAGTCCAATACACGAATATCAGAGCCTGGAATAGGATCAACTTCTTGCAGATCAATACCCAGAATTGTGCCTATATCTTTGCTTACACGTGTTCCCAAAGCATTGATGCGCGGCACAGCCACCTGTATCCAACCCCCTGGTGCGCACCCCAAGTCAACCACACGTGCGCCTGGAACCAAAAATCTGAATTTATCGTCTAATTCCAATATCTTATAGGCCGCACGACCACGGTAGCCGTCTTTATTGGCCCGTTGTACATACGGATCATTCAACTGGCGATCCAACCACAATGTAGATGATAACTTACGGCCCTTAGCCGTTTTTACACGGGTTCGAAGATCACGTAAACCGCGCCCAGAACTGCCTTTTTCTTTTGCCATAGATCAATCGCCTTAGTAACAAATGTACAGTATCAAACGATGTTAATACCAAAATTCCACATATTTTGCACTTGTTTACTCTGCTTCACAGGCCAAAGGCAATCGGCATTAATTCAACCGTTTTGCGGCCATCTGGGAATACAAAATCCCTTCGCGCAAGCCGCGATCGGCAACCGTCAATTTGTCTGTAGGCCAAACCCGTAACACGCCTTGCAAAATTGCGGCACCAGACATAATCAGCTCACATCTGTCATTCCCGATACAGGCCGCTTTACGTCGGCCTGATAAGCCTAGGCGCAAATATTCTTGGGTCACTTGCTCTACCTCAGTTGCCGTCATTGAAACGCCATCAATTTGTGTACGCTCATAGCGCTTCAAGCCTTTGAAAGATGCGGCCACCGTTGTTACTGTGCCAGAGGTACCTACTATCTGAAAGGCATTTCGCGCAGCCGCATTTGAAAAATCTACAGGCCGTCCAAAATCCGCAACCGCGTCTTCAAATGCGCATGACATTAAAGCAAACCTAGCGCCATCCTCATCCACATCCCGAAATTGATCATTCAAAGTCGCCACCCCTAAGGGGACAGAAATCCAATCCACAATTTGCGCACCATCTACCGAAGGTTTGTTGGTTTTTTCACAAGCAACTTTTAAATTACGCAATGCATCTGATCGCTGCTCTGGTGCCACGCCGTTTAGCTCAATCCAAGCCAGTTCAGTTGAGCCGCCGCCAATATCCAAGACCAAAAGCTGTTCAGTTTCTGGGGCTACATGCGGGGCGCAGCTAACACAGGCAAGACGCGCCTCTTCGGCAGGGCGTATAATTTCCAACTGCAACCCGGTTCTGTCTTTTACCTGTTTGATAAAAGTTTTACCGTTACGTGCCCGCCTGCACGCTTCGGTCGCAACAAAACGCGTGTTAACAACGCCGTGTTCGTTCAATTTTTTCTTGCAAATATGCAGTGCTTGAATGGTTCGGTTTATCGCGGCTCGCGATAATGTTCCGTACTCTTCCAGCCCTTTACCCAAATGCACAGGCTTAGAAAACGCATCAATAACTTCAAATTCAGTTCCCACGGAACGCGCAATTAACATACGGCATGAATTTGTACCTAAGTCCAAGGCCGCAAATAATTCATCTTGTTTTGGTTTAGTTTTTCCATTTCGATGCTTCAAAGCAGAAAAAGCTGGATTTTTTGCGCTTTCCACTGGCATCTTGTACTCCGAATTAACTATATTAAAACGTTACGCGCAGTCAGATTTTATTACAAGCATGATTGCACAAGCCAGAAAACATAAATCTGTCGCTTACACGATTATTGAAGTCGAAAAACGACGCTGGAATCAACTCAACACGCGTTAGGCGTGAGACGTAAAGGAATTCAACATGCCAGATGTAACTATAGTCTATTGGCGCGACATCCCAGCACAAGTAATTGTGGGCAAAGGGCGTCGCGGTGCAAAAATTCAACTGCCCGAACGATTCGAGCAGGCGATTGATCGTTGCGCAATGAAAATCGACGCTAAAGATTCAGACGCATATCTTGCCGAATGGCGCAAAGCTGCCCCCTATGCCGTTGAAGGTGAACAAGGTGCGATTGCCAAAGATGAAGCAGACAAATTGGATGCTACTTACGACCAAGATAAAATCAAACAGCTGATCGCTAATGACGGCTGGGAAAAGTGACAGGGGTAATTCCCTTTTATGAAAGGTTAAAGCAAATGGCTTTGCTTAAATTCGCGCGTAAAAATGATGATGTAACGGATAGCCCACATCTGGAAGCTTTCCTGCAAGGCTACTCTATAGAGGTTATGCCACGCACCGCAGAAAAAATTGAAGATTTCCGCGACCTTTTACCCAAAGGCACACGGGTTTATGTAGCCCACATCGAAGGCACACCGATTGATGATATGGTTGCAACCGCAAAACGTATCAAAAGCGAAGGCTATGATGTGATGCCACACTTCCCTGCGCGTATCATTAAAGACGAAGCTACTTTGGCTGACTGGATTGCACGCTACCAAGGCGAAGCGGATGTAAAACAGGCCCTATTGCTTGCAGGTGGCGTTGAAAAACCGCACGGTGATTACCATTGTTCTATGCAATTACTGGAAACCGGCCTGTTTGATAAGGCTGGCTTCACCAATCTGCATGTTGCAGGCCACCCAGAAGTTAATAAAGACATTGATCCTGATGGCGGGCGCACCAATGTAAACGAAGCTTTGTCTTGGAAACAAGAGTTTTCCAAACGCACGGATGCCAAAATGGCATTGGCAACACAGTTCTGTTTTGAAAGCGGCCCTGTGATCGAATGGGCAGACAATCTGATAGCACAAGGCATAGATATTCCAGTGCACATCGGTATTGCTGGCCCTGCCAAATTGCAAACCATGATTAAATTCGCCATCGCTTGCGGCGTTGGCCCGTCTTTGAAGGTTCTACAAAAACGCGCCAAGGACGTAACCAAGCTGTTACTGCCATTTGAGCCAAATTCAATATTGTCTGAACTGGCTGACCATAAAGCCGCACATCCAGAGTTTAACATTGAAAAAGTACATTTTTTCCCGCTTGGTGGCATCAAAACCAACGCCACATGGGCCATGACTAACGGTGGCAGCGCAGCTGTTCCCGCCTCACAATCCTAAAGGATACGCATAATGACACGAACAATCGTTGAAAGTAAAACCAGAACCGCCATTATCGGTTTTGACCAACCGTTTTGCGTAATTGGTGAACGGATCAACCCAACAGGTCGTAAAAAACTGGCAGCAGAGCTGGAAGCAGGCGATTTTTCTACAGTTGAAGCAGACGCGTTGGCACAGGTTGCCGCAGGTGCCACCATGCTCGATATTAACGCAGGCGTGGTTTACAATTCTAACCCAAACCCAAATGAAACAGAGCCGCCATTGATGACCAAAGTGCTGAACATGGTACAGGCTTTGGTCGATATTCCTTTGTGTATCGACAGCTCTGTTCCCGCTGCTTTGGAAGCGGGCCTTGCTGCCTGTGAAGGCCGCCCCCTACTGAATTCAGTAACAGGCGAAGAAGATCGCCTAGAAGCTATTCTGCCGTTGGTTAAAAAATACAATGTTCCCGTTGTGGCTATTTCCAATGATGACACTGGCATTTCAGAAGACCCAGAAGTACGCTTTTTGGTCGCTAAAAAAATCGTTGAACGTGCCGCAGATTTCGGCATTCCTGCCCATGACATCGTGGTTGACCCGTTGGTTATGCCAATTGGTGCGATGGGAACGGCAGGCTTGCAAGTATTTGAACTGGTTCGTAAATTGCGTAATGAGCTGGGCGTGAACACGACATGTGGTGCCTCAAACATCTCATTTGGTTTGCCAAACCGTCACGGTATCAATAATGCGTTTTTGCCAATGGCAATGGCCGCAGGCATGACATCGGCTATTATGAACCCGATCCAACTGCCTGTTACCGCAAAAGCAATGCTTGAAAAGCTAGAGGCACTTGCCGCCGCTGGCATCATTGTTCCAGGCGACATAGACCCAGAACTTTTGGCAAGCCTAACAGGTATGGGATCTACTAAAGCACGCGCTGGCTCTGAAATGATGGCAATCCGTGCGGCAAACTTCCTGACAAACAATGACCCACATGGTTCTGCTTGGATTAAAGCAAACCGCCCACCTGTCGCTGAAGGTGCGGAAACAGGTGCGCGCAAACGCAGAGCGGGTGGTCGGCGTCGCGGCTAAACAAATCGTGTTACATTTTGTAAACAAAGCTATCTTTCCAATAAGCGTTGTGTCCTTCTAGGATTATGAAGGACACAACAAATCAATCCACCACCCGTTCGGCTGTGTTGCGCACAACTTTACGGATTTTATTCATAGTTCTAGTCGTACTTATTCTGCACAAAATGATGTCATGGACATTAAGTGTGGCAGAATTAAACCAAAACGGCCCCTTAATGGTTGGTTTCGTCTTCACCATACTAGCGACATATATCATTCTGATTTCGATCCCGTTTGTACCTGGTATCGAAATTGCCTTATCATTGATGATGCTGCGCGGCCCGGAAGTGGTAATCTGGGTCTACTTAGCGACAGTCATAGGGCTATTCTTATCTTTTTTGGCAGGACAATATCTATCCTATAAATATTTGCACAAATTATTTCATGATCTTCAAATGAAGCGCACCTGCCAACTGCTTGAAAAGCTTCATCCTTTATCAAGAAAAGAGCGCCTGAATATAATAAAGGATAAACTTCCGATTATATTGCGCCCCTTTATTGTAGAGGGCCGTTATGTTGCCGTTGCCGCTATTTTAAACATACCCGGAAACGCACTGATAGGTGGCGGTGGCGGTATATTATTAATCGCGGGCCTATCCCGAATATTTTCCACCCTTGGTATGTTACTGACACTTATTATTGCAGTGGCCCCCGTTCCGATTGCAATTCTTGTTTTCGATATTGACCCAATGGCGTTTTTACGCTGACTAAATTGAAACTAGAACACAGTGTTCTTGTGCTACTCGCTGACATTTCGCCCAAGGCATGCAAATATCAATAACACTTAACTGGAACGAAATATGACCCAACCTTACACCATACCCACTGGAACCTCGATCGGGCATGTACACCTGAAAGTCGCAAATATTGAACGCGCATTAGAATTTTACCAAGGTGTACTGGGCTTTGAAATCATTCACCAAAGGGGTGATGAAGCCGTCTTTATCTCTGCTGGTGGCTATCACCACCATATCGCGTTAAATACGTGGCACAGCAAAGATAAACCACCTGCCCCAAAAAACACTGCAGGGCTTTTCCACATCGCAATTCTATATCCAACGCGGTTTGATCTGTCTGTTGCTTTGAACCGTGTGAGAAATGCAGGCATACCGATAGACGGTTCTTCAGATCACGGCGTATCCGAAGCGCTTTATATCAACCACCCAGATGGCAATGGTGTAGAGCTTTACGTTGACCGTCCTAAATCAGATTGGCCGCGTGATAGTTCAGGAAGTATTTCGATGATAACCAGCCCTTTGGATGTTGATGCGCTGTTGAAGCTATCGCAATAAAAAAGGGGTGCCGCTATGCACCCCTTAGTATAATAAGATCAGGATTGGGATATCTAAATCTTAATTATCTCGTAAACAGGTAATCGTCGCCATCAGCGCTTGAATGACACGCGATACAACCTTTTTCCTTACCCTTCGCAACACGGCCAGCTAGCTGCATTCCTTTTGGGTTTTTATCTAATGAACCGTCTGGCAAATACTTTGCCCAGAACCAGTTTGCATTGTCTGCATCATAGCCATCTTCACGTTGGAACATCACTGTGATTGCACCCAGATGCTTAGCAGGATCATTTAAAACTTGTTCAGCTTCAACACCTTCTGGCCCGTAGTTACGTTTTACTACCAAAGAACCAGTATGGCCGTTTAGGGTAGCGGTTGTGTAAAACGTCTCAAGCATTTTTCCGTGCGGGTCTACACCTTCATAGGGAAACGTGCGAATGGCATTGTCGCCTGCAAGCTTCTCAGAGATCATTAAATCCCATAAAAGTGCCGCGTAATCCGTTTCCATTTTTGTGCCGAATGGTTTGTCTTGGGCTGTCGCCTGAACACCTGCTACTGCGATAGCGGCCACTGTCAGTAATCCTAAATATTTTGCGCGCATTATATTCTCCCTTTGGTATTATACCGTAATTTTTCATTAACTTATGAATGCACAGTAACGCTCACACAGGAAGAAGGGTAATCACGTTTCGGTAAAAATCTTGTGATCTATTGGTTAACTTTGATGATTAGACAAATAAATCATTTAAGTAAAAGATAGGCGAAACCAACGCAGGGAATATACCAATGAAAATTATCGCAACCGCAATGACAGTCTCAACGCTCATATTTGGGCAAGCAGCCCTATCGCAAGATGTGGATGCAGGTAAAAAAGTCTTTAAGAAATGCAAAGCTTGTCACAAAATCGGTGAAGGTGCCAAAAACAGCACAGGCCCTGTATTAACCAATGTTGTCGGACGTACTGCGGGCACATATGAAGGTTACAAATATTCCAAAACCCTTAAGGCTGCAAAAGAGGCTGGTTTGGTGTGGGACACTGATAACCTAGCATCATACATAGAAAACCCAAAAAATTACATGAAAGCCCTGCTAAATAATAAAAAAGCCAAGCCAAAAATGTCATTCAAACTTAAAGATGCCCAAAAACGTGCAGATGTAGTTGCCTATGTCGCTTCATTTTCACAACCGATGGAAGCAGAAATGCCTGCAACGCAAACTGTAGTAAAAAGCGATGTCATGGCACCAACGGGTGGGATTTGTGTGCAAAACGCCTCTAGGTCAGCTTATTTCTTTGTCGCAGAAGGTGAAAATGGCGTGCGTGTTACCAAGCAACTTGAACCAAATGAAGTGCTTTGCACACCAGAAATTCCCAATGGCACAAAGGGATCTGTCAGCGTTTTTGAAACAGAAGATCATTTTGAAGGTTGTACGCGCCTTGTGAAAGCAAACACAGTTGAACAGATGATGCGGTATTCAGAATTTGACCGCTGCTTGTGGACTTCTAACGCTGGATAACACAAAGGTTGGTTTTACTTCGTAATTGGCGGTTAATGGTGCAATAACGGCGTAGTTTTGCCTTTTCTATCCCATAGAATACTGCATATTGCTGATAAATACAGTTCAAGCAATGAAGTAGAAACATGACCAATTCTGACGATCCGCTGGTAATTTTCACCCCCTCTGGCAAACGCGGTAATTTTCCCGTTGGCACACCTGTCCTGACCGCCGCCCGTAAACTGGGTGTTGATCTGGATAGTGTTTGCGGTGGGCGTGGCATATGCTCAAAGTGTCAGGTGCAGCCGTCTTACGGTGAGTTCGCCAAGCACGGTGTCACTGTGGCCGATGATGCACTTTCAGTCTGGAATGCGGTTGAAGAGCGCTACAAATCTAAGCGCCACATGCTAGACGGGCGTCGATTAGGTTGTCAGGCCAAAGTACAAGGCAATGTTGTGATTGATGTGCCACCCGAAAGTCAGGTACACAAGCAAGTTGTCCGCAAAAGGGCCGAGGCCCGCGACATCACCATGAACCCATCCACAAAACTGTTTTATGTCGAAGTGCAAGAACCCGATATGCACAACCCGTCAGGTGATCTGGAACGGCTGGTTACTGCCCTACGCCACGACTGGGATTTGCCAAAACTAGAGGTCGATTTTTCGGTTCTGCCTATCTTGCAACCCGCCTTGCGCAAAGGGGGGTGGAAAGTTACCTGTGCCGTTCATCTGGGCGATCACACAGTCAGCCCGCGCATCGTACATATTTGGCCGGGCTATTATGACGGGGCTATATACGGCATGGCTGTTGATCTGGGATCAACCACCATTGCGGCCCACCTATGTGATCTGCGTTCGGGTGAAGTGGTCGCAAGCAACGGCATTATGAACCCGCAAATCCGCTTTGGCGAAGATTTGATGAGCCGTGTCAGTTATTCGATGATGAATGAGGGCGGTGCGCAAGAAATGACCAATGCCGTGCGTGACGGCATGAATGCACTGTTTATTCAAATCGCATCCGAGGCTGAAATTGACCCCACCATGATTATGGATGCGGTGTTTGTCTGTAACCCTGTAATGCACCATCTGTTTTTAGGCATTGATCCGTTTGAGTTGGGACAGGCCCCGTTTGCGCTGGCCACATCAGATGCAATTTCCACCCGTTCGCAAAGCTTGAACCTAAACATTCACCCTGCCGCACGTGTCTACCTGCTTCCCTGTATCGCGGGCCATGTAGGGGCAGATGCCGCCGCAGTAGCCCTGTCTGAAGCCCCTGATAAATCCGAAGACTTGGTTTTACTGGTTGATGTTGGCACCAACGCGGAAATTATTTTGGGCTACAAAGAAAAAGTATTGGCCTGTTCATCCCCCACTGGCCCCGCTTTTGAAGGCGCGCAAATATCCTCTGGCCAACGTGCAGCCCCCGGTGCCATTGAACACGTTGAAATTGACCCCATCACCAAAGAACCCCGTTTCCTTGTGATCGGGTCTGACATTTGGTCAGATCAAGAAGGCTTTGCCCAAAGCATTCTGTCATCTGGGATCACGGGCATATGCGGCTCTGGCATCATTGAAATGGTCGCAGAAATGCGCATGGCTGGTATTGTTGACGGGCCAGGCCTGATCGGTGGGCCAGATCAAACAGGTACGACGCGTTGCTTCCTGGATGGGCGCACCCATTCCTATATGGTTTATGATGGCAGTGCTGAAGGTGCCCCCAAAATCACCGTGACCAACCGCGACATTCGCGAAATCCAGATGGCAAAGGCAGCGCTTTATTCAGGTGCGCGTCTGTTAATGGATAAGTTTGAGGTCGATACAGTTGACCGCATCGTACTTGCAGGCGCGTTTGGCGCCCATATCAGCCCCAAACACGCAATGGTTCTGGGCATGATCCCTGACTGCATACTGGAGAAAGTGACCTCTGCGGGCAACGCTGCAGGAACAGGTGCGCGTATTGCATTGCTTAACACCGATGCACGGGCCGAAATTGAAGAAACCGTGCGCAACATCCACAAAATCGAAACCGCGATAGAGCCGCGCTTCCAAGAACATTTCGTTAACGCATCCGCCATACCCAACAGCGCCGAAAAATTCCCAATACTGGAAACCATCGTGACCCTACCAGATGTGAACTTCAACACTGGCGGCGATAAAGAAGGTGGCGGCAGAAGGCGCAGACGGCGGGGTTGAGGACATTGATTTGAATAGCGAAAAACGCGCTGCAAGGTTCGTATCTTTAATGTTAATGTCTGTTTTGGGCCCTAACCACCAAATGCCTATATAGAAATCCATGAAATACTTCTTGACCTAAAGTTACCTTAAGCATTTAGAATATATTCGGACGTGATATCTGGATGTTCTTATTCATGCCCAAAACTTGGGCTAACACTGCGTATCTGTTTGGCCTCTTCGTTGTAACAACAGTTGTTTTTGTGGAATTTTCTTATGCATGTATTGACTATACTCGATCATCCCAACCCCGCCTCGTTTAGCGCAGCTGTTGCCCAACAATTCATGGATGGTGCAAAAGCGGCTGGTCATTCGGTTGAGCTTGCAGATTTGAATGCTGAAGGTTTTAACCCACTTTGGTCGATGGCTGACATTGAACGGGAGGGCGATGAAGCTGCACCGGCAGATGTGGTGAATGAACAAGAACGGATCGCGCGGGCAGACGCAATCTGTCTTGTATTTCCTCTGTTTTGGTGGGGTATGCCGTCCATGACCAAAGGGTGGGTTGATCGTGTGTGGACATGGGGATGGGCCTACGACCAGTTGGACGACCCTGAACAATCGCTTCAACGATCTCGTACTGGCGTCCTTTTAATTCCAGCAGGAGCGCGTTCAGACGAAATGGAAAACGATGGCTATCTAGCCGCATTAGAAACGGCTTGGATCAAGGGAACATTTGGATATTTTGGGCTTTCCCCACGAAAGCTTGAGGTGCTTTATGGATCGACTGGTTCATTAAAGCGAAGACAAGCTCTATTAGAAAAAAGCTATCAAGTTGGCCTAACATTAGCACCTCCCCAACGAACTAAATAGGCAAGTCGATCCGCATATGTGGAAGCATCCGACCAGGAATCGAACTTGATTGCACGCGCCCGACCGTCGAAAAGCCGAGGTTGCGGTAAAATGTTTCCGCTTCGGGGTCAGCGTTGAGGTGCAGAGCCGTCAAACCTTTCTCACGCGCCGACATCTCCAGAGCAGTCCACAGCATTAGCCCAACACCACGCCTTTGCCAGTCGGGATGTATGAAAAGCGCGGCTAGCTTACCAAAATTACCTTCCGGATCAACTTGTAAGCACACGAATCCGCACGGGGTATTACATTCCGCGACCCAATAGTTGTGCATTTCCAATTGGGCTGGCGTGACACGTAATCTTTCAGCAGAAGCAGCCATGAAAGCATCATCATAACCATTTGACCGCTTGGATATCATTGCCAACATTGTCAGAGCTTCGGCATCCTCTTTGTGTGCTTGTCGAATTTTGACGTCCACCGATAGACCTCCCATATTCAATTCCTGTTCATTTGTATCATATCACAACAGATCTTGTACCGAAGCAAATGAGCGGCAGCAAAGTCCGCACAGCGGAAGGTAGGTTGAAAAATTGGCTGCACATAAGAGGGTCGAATTTTGCGAACCCTGTATGTAAAAGAATTTTTTACAACTTTCTAAATTGGTGAAAATACTAAAATAGTATGAAATAAATCCTACAGAAAATATTATTATGATACAAAAAAACGCCCTGCCAAAGCAGAGCGTTTTTTTTGTTGGTACCCGAGGCCGGACTCGAACCGGCACGTCTCTCGACAGTAGATTTTGAATCTACCGCGTCTACCATTCCGCCACTCGGGCAGGTACATGTTGGGGCGTTTAAACGGCCCTGCGCTTAGCGTCAATCAAGAACTAACATCTGTGATAGGAAAAAGCTGGCCTTTAGCCAATTTACCCGTCTTTAAAAGCCCTCAGACTAATTAGGGTTTTGGGATTTGCCTTTCCCAGACAGCAACCATTTTAATTCAATATGTTTGTAAGTCAGATGCGACACATAAAATACAACCGCTAGAATGATAAACACAAGTAGGTTATTCACCATTTCGTTTCCAGATGTAAGATAGTGTACACCGTCCACCACAGATATAAGCGGCATTCCTGTAACTTTCTGAATAACGACTAATATATAATTCAAACAAAACAAAATTGCAGCATGTGTCATATATATTGAATAGGATAGTTTACCAGTAAACCGAAAGGCAGGAAGCTTTAAGATATTGGAAAAGATACCCGCCTCAAAAGAAAAGGTTAATATAGTTATGGCAAATAAAATATTAACTGCGTAAATACGATATGCCATATCCGATTGCACAACATAGAATACGGATAACAGTAAGCCAAATTCAACAAAACTACTAAGGGCCGCAGGCGGTTTATAGAAAGATATTTTTCTATATACACTATACGTAACGGCACCACCGAAGAAACAAATTAACCCAATAGATACTTGTGTAGTCAGTATTCTAAAGTCACTAAATAAACTTATAATCATGCCAAGAGTAATAATTAACCAAACAATATGTTTAAATTTACCACTGTAAAAAATAGTAAAAAACAAAACAATATATAGAAAAAATTCTACACTGATACTCCACGATGGGGCATTATATGACAGATTATGCATATATTGCGACCATGATTGTATCAGCAATATATTCGGAATTATTTCTTTTAATGCAAATGTTTCTGTGAATGGTTCATTGATGAAGGTTAGCCCCCAGAATTTAACAGAAAAAAGTCTAACGCACTCAAAAAAGAAGAATACGCTAAACATAAATATATGAAGTGGATAGATCCGAAAAAACCGTGCTTTAAAATATGATTTAAAACTCAAGTTTTCTTTATATCCATAGCCATGCGCTAAAACAAAGCCACTTAATACAAAGAAGAATTGAACAAAAATTGAACTTCCCCTGAAAAAATCTAATTCAGTAAAACTTCCAATTAAATGTATATGAAATAAAACTACTGCGACAGCACATAACCCCCTAAAAGAATCCAGTACTACAAATCGTTTTTGCATCTAATGCTTTCAAGCTTATGGTAATCAGCCTTATTTGGCCCAATCACTACAGTTTTAACCGTATATTTTAATTCAAAGCCGCAAAGCTATCGCACTGATCCATCCGCCCGGATTTATATCCACGTTTAAACCATTTTTGACGTTGCTTTGAAGTACCATGGGTAAATGTATGCGGCATGGGGCGGTTGCCTGCATTGCTTTGCAACGTGTCATCCCCGATTTGCTTGGCCGCATTCATAGCCTCACGAATATCGCCACCTTCAATCACCCCCAGCTTATCCTCTGCATATCGCGCCCAAATCCCTGCATAACAATCTGCCTGCAACTCAATCATCACGGATACACGGTTACTATCTGCCTGGTTCATAGATTGACGCGCCTTATTGGCCTGCCCCAATGTGCCCAATTCGTTTTGCACATGGTGTGCCACTTCGTGTGCTACAACATAAGCGGCAGCAAAATCACCCTTTGCCCCTAAACGGCGCGATAAAGTGGTGAAGAAATCCGTGTCCAAATAAACCTTACGATCACCAGGGCAGAAAAACGGCCCCGTTGCACCCGACGCATTACCACAAGGTGACTGGGTCACACCTTTGTACAGCACCAGTGTTACAGGGCGATATGTACCGCCCACCTGATCTTTAAACACTGCATCCCAAATTTGTTCGGTATAGCCCAAAGTCGCACTTACAAACGCTGCCTGCGTTTTATCTTCTTTGGTCAATTCAACCGAACCAGAAGATACAGAACTACCGCCACTGTTTGTCAGCAAAGAAGAAACATCCACATCAAAAAAGGCGCCAATAGCCAATACAAATATTATACCGACAATTCCCAAACCACCGGTTTTGCCTTTCGACACCTTGCGTCTGTCTTCTATGTTACGGCTACCGCGCGCTTTACGCCATTTCATGTGAACCCCCTATTCGTTCTGAACCTATAAATAGGGATGCGGCACATTAGGTACAAGCCTTACTGTTGACTTGACGAAAAGCCCTGCGCGTGGTGCATAAGCGCAAATCATAAGGCAACCTAATGCTGCGTAAACTTTACGACTGGACATTTTCACTGGCTCAAACGCCCTATGCGCTTTACGCGCTTGCTTTTGTTGCTTTTGTGGAAAGCTCTTTTTTTGCTATCCCACCTGATGTTTTACTGATCCCGTTGGTAATTGCGGCCCCACACCGCGCATGGCTGATTGCAGGCGTTTGCACCATTGCAAGTGTATTAGGCGGTGGTTTAGGCTATTATATCGGGGCCGAACTTTTTGATGTAGCAGGTAAACCGTTGTTAGAGTTTTATGGCAAGTTAGATCAGTTTGACGCCTTTAAGGAACGCTTTAATGCTTATGGCCATTGGGCGGTATTAACCGCAGGCGTTACCCCGTTTCCCTATAAGGTCATTACCATTACATCAGGGGCCACAGGATTACCCTTTGCACAATTCATGATCTGGTCATTGATAGCACGCGCGTTACGCTTTTTTATCGTTGCCGCATTGTTGTGGAAATTTGGCGCACCCATCAAAGACTTTATTGAAAAACGTCTTGGCCTTGTATTTACAGTATTCACTGTTGTCTTAATCGGAACCTTTTATTTGGTGAAATACCTATGACCCGTAAAAACTTAATATTACTTGCCGCTTTAGGCTCTGTCGCCCTTTTAGGCGGTGCATATGCCTTTCAACATCTTGGCGGCATGGCCCCCTGCAAAATGTGCCTGTGGCAACGCTGGCCACATGCGGCAGCAATAGCAATCGGCATCATCGGCTTTATCACAGGCCGACGTGAACTGGCACTGGCAGGCTTTTTAGCAGCATTAACAACATCTGGCATTGGGGTTTATCATGCAGGCGTTGAACAAATGTGGTGGGAAGGCCCTACAACATGCACATCTGGCTCAATCAGCGGCTTAAGTACGGATGATTTACTTGCTCAGATACTAAACGCACCAGTCGTGCGGTGTGATGAAATAGCATGGTCACTATTTGGCATCAGCATGGCTGCCTGGAATGCAATTCTGTCATTCATATTCGCCCTGATATGGTTGAAAGCTTTCCGTACAAAATAAAGTCGCATCCACAGACCCCCAGTATAGGGGCCCAAATGTAGGGGAAGGACGATGCTGCAATCATAGGGGGGGAGATTTGCAGCATCTGCGTCACCAAGGCCAGTCCTGGGGTGAGCAAGATTAATAATTAATCTGTCCTGCTTTCAATATATGTCAGCGTTTTTTTATTTCCAGTAGCAAAATTTATATCGGCGGAATTATGCCTCTAACTCTGCATCCCAGTACAAATAATCCATCCAGCTTTCGTGCATATAGTTTGGTGGAAACTTGCGCCCTGCATTTAACAACTCTGACGGGCTGGGGGTGCGTGGCGGCTTATGTAGCTGCATACGCGCCTCTTTCACCAATTTAGATCCTTTGCGCAGATTGCACGGGCTGCAAGACGCTACAACATTTTGCCATGTGGTTTTACCACCGCGTGCACGTGGTATCACATGATCGAAAGTCATATCCCCCGTCGACCCACAATACTGACAGGTAAATTCATCGCGCAAAAATAAATTGAACCGCGTAAAGGCCGTAGATTTTACAGGTTTGACATAGTCTTTTAACACAATCACTGACGGAATATTTATTTCAACAGAAGGCGAATGCACAACTTGATCGTATTCCGCAATAATAGTGACCCGCTCACTGTAAACGGCTTTGATCGCATCTTGCCAACTCCACAATGACAGTGGAAAATAGGATAAGGGTCTAAAATCAGCGTTTAATACAAGGGATGGATAATGACGTAGGCTGTTTGGGTTGCGCACAAAATTTTCAGAAAAATCAGTATTCATAGTACAATATGGCCCCTGTTCTGTTTGCCGTTACTACACCAGAACAGGACACCCCGCCCCAGCACTAAATCCACTATATCGTGGGGTTTTATTCAAACAACCCCCTATATATCGAATATTTTGGTGGAAAAGCCGCGAAAATCTTAGCGAAGGTTTTCGATACTATGTTGACCAGTCACAATTCGCGGGATTGAATTTGAAGGTCTTTTTTCCAACGACGCAGGCATATTAAGTGGTGCTGGATGGCTATAATCGTAATAAACCCGTTGCCCTGACATAGGGTCAACAGGGTAGATCAACATCCCAATGCGCACCACGCTCACCACCAGCATCACAGAAGTGATGCTGGTTTTTGTGACCGACTTTAAAACTTCACGCAATAATGATTTGGCCACAAAATTTCCTCACCCTGGCTGAGTAGATTACCCATATGGCTGGTTTTTATGGCGAAAATAGGACGGAAAATAATTTATAGATTAAGACGATTTTTAATAAACTGCACCGCCAGCCCCAAACCATCAGGTCCAATACCATGTGCCATACCCGATGACATGTGGGTTGAAACATCAAACCCGGCCTGCGTTAGCGCATCCGCCGCTTTGCCCATATCGGTTGGCGGCACCACCATATCCATATCACCATGTATCAACAAAACAGGTGGCTTAGTCTGCATTTCGTCTGCCAAATCATCAGGTGCCAATAAGCGTCCCGAAAACCCGACAATACAGGCCAGCATATCAGTGCGGCGCGGCCCTGCGTGCAACGCCATCATCGTGCCTTGGGAAAAACCCACTAGAACCACGCGATCAGGGGTTACGCCGTGTGCCACCATTTGCCCATCAAGCCACGCTTGAAATTGGGTGACAGATTGCACCATAATTTCATGCGCAAATTTTTCCGAAGTCATATCGATCATCGGGATTGGAAACCACTCTTTGCCCATCGGGTTCATCGTGCAGCTATTCGGTGCATGCGGTGAAATAAACGTTGTATTGGGCAAATGTTCCGCCATAGGTTCAGCCAGTCCAATCAGATCATTCCCATCCGCCCCATAGCCGTGAATAAACACCACTAAACTGTCTGCTCTGCCAGATTTTGCAGCATGCATTTCGGCCTTTAAACTCATGTTCTGATCCCTTCACGATCCTTAATCACGCGGTAATAGGCCCAAAGCAATCGCGCTGCAACCGCCCGCCAAGGTGACCAAGCTTGCGCCATTAAATTAAAGTCTTTTTCCGATGGTCGTGCGTCTAGATCAAACAAAACCTTTGCCGCTTCTTGCAAGGCCAAATCACCTGCCGCAAACACATCCGCACGCCCCAGTGAAAACATCGCATAAATTTCTGAAGTCCACGTGCCAATACCTTTTATTTCAATAAGTTGTGCAATTACTTGCTTTGTTTGGGTTTCTTGCAATGCGGTATAATCCAACCCACTTTCAGCCAGTGATTTCACATATTTAATCTTGGGCCTAGACAACCCGCAAGATCGTAAATCATCCGCACTTGCCCTTCGCACATCCGCGGGCATAATCAGCTGTGCCATTTCCAAACGTTTCCAGATACTTGCAGCTGCCGCCACCGAAATTTGCTGGCTGACTATTGCATTTAACAAAGCCTCAAACCCATCAGCTTTCAACCGCAAAGGCAACGTACCCGTTTGTTGTAACGCTTGTGCAAAACGCGGCTCAATTCGCGCTAAATACGCGGCACCCTCTGCGACACATGCGTCGCAAGTTATAATCCGCCCTACCATCCTTGTGCCCGCACCCAATCAAGGGCTGCATCAACCGTGCCAACCACCTTAGCATCTGGTAATTTCGGGCGGTTAATCATCACCACAGGCAGACTAAGTATGCGCGCTGCATCCAGCTTAGACCTGCTTTTTGCACCCCCTGCATTTTTGACAACCAACCACTCTATATTTTTTTCTTTAAATAAAGCTACTTCTTGTTCAATAGAAAATGGTGGCGTTCCAATTAAAAACCCGCCTGCAAAACCTGCCAATACAGGGGCTTTTGGCGGGTCAATCACACGTGCCAGTAATTTTCGCCCTTCTAGGCATGAAAACTCGTGCAATGTTTGCCGACCTGTTCCTAAAAACACCGTCGCACCTTTGGGAATATAATTTGCGGTTTGCGCAACAGTGTCTACATAATACCACTGGTCACCTACATCTGCGACCCATTCGAGACGTTGCACAATAATATGTGGTATATTCAATTCAGCACAAATACTGGCCGCCGTTTGCGTCATCTTAGCTGCAAACGGGTGGGTTGCATCAACCACGCCCTTAATTCCATGGCTCAATAAGTAATCGCGAAAGCCCTTAACACCGCCAAACCCGCCCTTACGTGTGATCGCAGGCAAATCTACAGGACTGCGCGTCACCCCAGCCAAAGATGCCACCACATCGACCCCTTGCAAGCCTTCTAAAAGTTGCCTTGCGTCCGAAGTTCCCGCTAAAACTAACAGTGTCACTTAGTTTTCCCCAATATATTACCTGAACGATCTATTACAACAATATCAACATGTTGTATTGTTTTCTTCACTTTTTCCTTCACGCGTATACGCGCCTGATCTGCGATTGCTTGCGCCAATCCGTTGCCAGCACGCGTCACCGCTTCCAGGGCCGTATTTGCATCCCTTACATCAGCCAATCCCAACGACAAAGACAGGGTATTCAACGCGTCAAAGTCCACCTGTGTTCGCGAAGAATGCAGATCTACTGCCCCTTGGGCCAGCTTGGTGATCTTACCAATTCCACCGCCAATCGTTACACGCGGCACAGGGTGTTTAGCCAGATATTTCAACATCCCACCCGCAAAATCGCCCATATCCAGCATCGCGTGATCGGGCAAGTTAAACAGCTCTTGCACCACCTTTTCAGATGTCGACCCCGTGCAACCCGCCACATGGGCCTGCCCGCCTGCCACCGCCACATCAATGCCGCGATGAATAGATGCAATCCATGCCGCGCACGAAAATGGCCGCACAATGCCTGTTGTGCCTAAAATAGATAGGCCACCTTTGATCCCCAATCTTGGGTTCCACGTCTTTAGGGCAATTTCCGCCCCATGCGGCACAGCAACCGTCACGCAAATATCCGGGCTTTTTCCATATCGGTTTGCTTGTTCTTCAATTACACCCGAAATCATCGCGCGTGGCACAGGGTTAATTGCAGGTTCGCCCACTTCAATCGGTAAACCCGCCATGGTCACAGTCCCCACACCGTCGCCCGCTTTAAACACAATCCCACCATCGCTGGCAGTGACCCGTGCAATAATCAGCGCACCGTGGGTTACATCGGGGTCATCGCCTGCGTCTTTGGTAATTCCAACCTCGGCCCAGCCATCACCAACCTCTTGATGTGCTAACGGAAACACGGGTGTTTCGCCTTTTGGCAAAGTAATGCCTATCTCGCGCGGGAAAGCGCCCCCCCACAAAGCATCCAGCGCCGCTTTAGTTGCGGCGGTCGCACAGGCACCTGTGGTCCAACCACGGCGCAAATCACCTGTTGGTTTCCTGCTCATAAGCGCGACTATAAGCGCCATTTTGCCTGACGCCAATCACCCAATTTGCGTCGTGCACCTGCTTGGCAATATGCATTCTCTGGGCCATAACACGGTTATGAACGATACGAATCCCCTTCCCGCCAATGATTGGCCCGAATTACAACCTGGCTGGGTTTGGCTTTGTGGTGCTGGCCCTGGTGATCCTGGCCTGCTGACACTTCACGCGCTCAATGCCCTGCGCCAAGCGGATGTTATTATTTATGACGCCCTTGTTGACAGCCGCATCATGGATTGGGCAAGTGACAAAGCCGAACTGATCTATGCAGGCAAACGTGGTGGCAAACCATCTGCAAAACAGCGTGATATTTCACTGCAACTGGTGGATTTGGCCAAAGCGGGCAAGCGCGTTTTGCGGCTGAAAGGTGGCGATCCGTTTGTGTTCGGGCGTGGCGGCGAAGAAGCGCAAACATTGGTGCAACACGGCGTCCCTATCCGCATTATACCCGGTATTTCCGCAGGCATTGGCGGTTTGGCCTATGCAGGTATTCCTGTCACCCACCGCGATGTTAACCAATCGGTTACCTTTATAACAGGCCACGACCAAAGTGGTGACACCCCTAGTGCCTTGAATTGGCAGGCAATTTCCGATGGTTCACAAGTGCTGGTGATTTATATGGGCATGAAACACATCGCACCTATTGCACAGGCTTTGTTAGACGCGGGCCGTGCTTCAGGCGAACCTGTTGCAGTGGTCACACAAGCCACAACGCCCGATCAACGCGTGCTGGAAACCACGTTGGGTACCATTGTAGCCGATCTGGAAAAATCCGATATGTCCCCACCTGCCATTATCTGCGTTGGCCGTTCTGTGAAAATGCGCCAAGTGTTGGATTGGCAATCAATGATTTCAGGCGAAAACCCCCGCAATCTTGACCCGTTGGGCCGTGGTAAACCCGCCGAGGCCTCATGAAGGGCCTGATTTTAACCGCACCAAACTCTGGTGGCGGTAAAACCACCCTGACATTGGGTATATTACGCGCCCTGAAAAATCGCGGCATTGCCATGGGTTCTGGCAAAAGTGGGCCAGATTACATCGATCCGCGCTTTCATGAAGCTGCAAGTGGCGCGCCTTGTGTAAACCTTGACGCATGGGCGATGTCGTCTGATCGCATCCGCAATTTAGCGGCATGTGGCACACCGATATTGATCGAAGGTGCAATGGGCTTGTTTGACGGCGCCCCCCCTATGGGCAAAGGGGCCACCGCAGATCTAGCCCGCATACTGGGCCTGCCATGTGTGTTAATTTGCGATGTATCCAAACAATCCCAGTCAGTCGCCGCAGTTGTTGAAGGGTTTTCACGTCACGCAGATGATGTCAGCATTGTTAGTGTCATCCTGAATAAGGTCGGCAGCCCACGGCACGAAGCCATGTTACGCCGCGCACTTGATCCCGTTGGCCTACCAATATTGGGTGCGGTTTACCGCGATACAAAGTTAGAAACACCTTCACGGCACTTAGGGCTGGTACAGGCAAATGAGCGCGATGATTTAGAGGCCTTCTTGGATTATTCAGCGAGTATCGCAAGTAACTCTATCGATATTGATTTATTACTCTCGTTATTCCAGCCAATATCAAAATCTGCTGGCAATCCTAAAATTTTACCACCCCCCGCCCAATCTATCGCAATAGCATCTGACCAAGCCTTTGCTTTTGCCTATCCCCACCTGCTGTCAGCCTGGCAAAAAGCGGGGTCCGAGCTCTCCTTTTTCTCACCTTTGGCAGATCAGGCGCCTGCCCCAAGTGACCTTGTGATCCTTCCAGGCGGGTACCCCGAACTGCATGCAGGAAAACTTGCCAGTAACCAGACATTCATCACAGGGATGCAGCAGGCAAAAGCAGTTTACGGCGAGTGCGGTGGCTATATGGCGATGGGCGAAGGTCTGATTGATGCGGATGGCAAGCACCATAAAATGCTGGGCCTTTTGCCGCTTGAAACCAGCTTTGCAAGCCGCAAACTGCACCTTGGGTATCGCAATCTGACACCACAAGGTGGGCTATGGGATTTATCCCTTAACGGGCATGAGTTTCATTATGCCACTACACTAAAAGCCAACGGGAAACCGCTTTTCCATGCCACAGACGCAGAAAACACTAAACTACCCCACATGGGGCTGATAAATGGCCCTTACTCAGGCAGTTTTGCACATATCATCGACCGCGCGGATTAGTCCATTAACGGGTACAATGTTCTGATTGCAGGACGGTCATAAGTCAGATACGTCATAAATTATGACCCATTCAGACGTACTTGCCAAACGCAATGTTATAATCCTAATTTTAGCGCAAGCATTCCTTGGCGCGCAAATGCCGATCCTGTTTGTTATTGGCGGGCTGGCAGGGCAATCACTGGCTTCTAATATCTGCTGGGCTACAATGCCAATATCAATGATCGTCTTTGGATCAATGACAACTGCCCCGTGGCTAAGTCAGGTGATGCAGAAATATGGCCGAAAAGTTGGATTTATAATTGGCATTATTGGCGGGGCAACCGGTGCTGCAGTTTGTGCCTATGGCCTATTCACAGCATCATTTGGCACCTTCCTTCTTGGCAGTTATTTTTCTGGCATATACATGTCTGCCCAAGCATTCTATCGGTTTGCCGCAGCCGATACTGCATCCGATAGCTTTCGCCCCAAAGCCATTTCTTATGTGATGGCAGGCGGGCTTGCATCTGCAATTATCGGGCCGCAACTGGTTAAATTAACCTCTGACGCCTATGTCATACCATTTTTTGGTGCTTATATTGCGATCATTGCAATTAACTTAATCGGTTCACTGCTGTTTTTCTTCTTAAAAATACCTACCCCCGAGCCACAAGATAAAGCGGCACCTGCTGGGCGTTCAAGGCTGGAATTGTTAAAATCGCCGCGCATTGCCGTTGCCATCATCTGTGCAATGGTTTCATACGCGTTGATGAACCTTGTCATGACTTCAACACCACTTGCGGTCGTTGGCTGTGGTTTCACACAAAACAATGCCGCCGATGTTGTTATGGGGCATGTATTGGGTATGTTTATCCCCAGCTTTTTCACAGGTCATCTGATTGTACGTTTCGGGGCCAAAAAAATCGTAGCACTGGGTTTGGTAATTCTGGCAATAGCCGGCATTGTTGACCTTTCAGGTATAACATTAACCAACTTCTTCTTAGGTCTTATATTGCTAGGCATCGGATGGAACTTTGGCTTTATCGGCGCCACCACAATGCTATCATATGCCCACGCACCCAGCGAGCGCGGGCGGGTTCAAGGTATGAATGATTTTCTAGTATTTGGCATGGTAACATTAGGGTCATTGTCATCTGGCGGCTTGATGAACTGCTCAGGTGGCACCCCTGTAGAGGGTTGGACAGCCGTCAATATCGCAATGGTACCTTTCCTATTATTGGCAGGTGCTGCATTGGTTTGGTTAATGATAATAGATCGGCGAGAAGGCCGCGACAAACTTAAATCTTATTCAGCATAGATTTCGCAAGCAGACTGATTTTCTTATGAAATTCAGAGACTTCCAAACCACCTAACGCTACAAGTTCTGGGGATTGGGCCGCAGTTTTTAAGGTTCTCTTTGCCATCCACGCCGCCCGTAATGCAGCTTTAACAGGGTTTGGCAGTCCTTTAACCGCTTCCATACGGGTCAATGCACAATTCGCCAAGTTTGATACACCCTTGGGGGTTCCATCCACTAACGGATATTTCTGCGCGTTTTCCAACGCGGGTATGGCCCGAAATAAGGCCGCAATACCTGCACCATAGCCAAAATCCATCACGGCGGTTTTATACGTATCACTTGCACCTAGTGCCTGTGCGGCAAGCCACATCAACCCGGCGGAGGTATCACTGATATACCGATCAAACGCTGCCTGATCTTTATGATGCTCTTTGTAAATATCCCAGCGTCGCGCCTCTATCAGCGCATCAAACGCTGCGCGATCTAGCCCCTTATCGGCAATCAAGGCCCCTAAAGGCGTTACAACTTCATGGCGACGCACAGCACCGCCCGAATAAATTTCCTCAATCGCATCCACCCACCATTGCAGGCGCATTTCGGCAATCATAGCTTCCGCAGTCACCCAAGGGGCGCGCACCACTTCTAGATTAAAGGCATAAAGCACCATCAAACCACCGCGATCATCGGGGTGTGCCGTCATTGCCGACAAAAACCGATCAGGGTCACCGCGTTCAACCAGTTCTGCACAGGCTTCAACGCTCATGCAGGTTTTACCCCGTCACGAACAAGCTTCCAATTTATTGCATCCAGCAAAGCTTCAAAAGATGCGTCCACTATGTTCGCAGACACGCCCACGGTAGACCAATGCCGCCCCTGCCCGTCTTGGCTGTCTATGATAACACGGGTCACAGCCTCGGTGCCGCCATTGGTGATGCGCACTTTGAAATCGACCAATTTCATATCGTCAATCACTGCCTGATATGGCCCTAAATCTTTGCCCAAGGCACGCGATAATGCATTTATCGGCCCGCTGTCAGTGCCATGTTCATCCATGCTTTGGGACACTGACATGACTTTACGATCACCGATTTTAGCGACGACAACCGCCTCTGAAATACTAACCATCTTGTTATACTTGTTCTTACGGCGTTCAACCGTCACACGGTAACGTTTCACTTTGAAAAACCTTGGTAAGGTTCCCAAAATCTTATGCGCCAATAACTCAAAAGAGGCTTGCGCACTATCGTAGGCATAGCCTTGATCTTCGCGTTGTTTCACCTTGTCCAAAATCTGGTTAAGACGTGGATCACCTTTGGGCACTTCAATACCCGCCTCAAGCAAGCGTTGGCGCAAATTCGATTGCCCCGCTTGGTTTGACATCGGAATTATACGTTTATTTCCAACCGCTTCTGGGTTGATATGTTCATAAGTAGTCGGGTCTTTCAAAATAGCCGACGCATGCAACCCTGCCTTATGCGCAAAGGCTGACGCACCCACAAAGGCCGCCTGTTTTAGGGGTACACGGTTTAATATATCGTCCAACATACGGCTAAGAGCGGTCAGCCCTTGCAGCCCGTCAAGCGTTACACCTGTTTCATAAAGACTGGCATAGGGTTCTTTCAACAAAAGCGTTGGAATAAGCGTGGTCAGGTTGGCATTACCGCACCGTTCGCCCAATCCATTTAGTGTACCCTGAATTTGCCGCGCACCTGCATCCACTGCCGCCAAAGAATTCGCTACCGCATGTTCGGTATCATTATGGGTGTGAATACCCAGATGGCTGCTTGGAATACCTGCCACAATCGCGGCCTTAGTGGCGGCATGCACCTGTGACGGCATAGCGCCACCGTTGGTGTCACACAAAACCACCCAACGTGCACCCGCATCATAGGCCGCCTTCGCCGCTTTCAAGGCATAATCGGGGTTGGATTTGTAGCCATCAAAGAAATGTTCGCAATCAAACAGGGCTTCAGGGCCTTGATCGGTGATGTGTTTGATTGAGGCCGAGATATTTTCGATATTCTCATCCAACGTGATGCCCAAAGCCGTTGTCACATGAAAATCATGGGTCTTGCCGACGAGGCATACCGCAGGCGTGTTAGCGTTCAAAACGGCAGCCAGCACATCATCATTAGCCGCAGAACGGCCCGACCGTTTGGTCATACCGAAGGCGGTGAAGGTTGCTTTCAATTTCGGTGCCGCATCAAAGAAATCGCTGTCAGTTGGGTTGGCACCGGGCCAACCGCCCTCAACATAATCAATGCCAAGCGCGTCTAAAGCGGCCGAAATCCGCAGCTTGTCTTTAACAGAAAAATCCACACCTTGGGTTTGCTGACCATCACGAAGGGTTGTGTCGTATAGATAGAGGCGCTCAACGGTCATGATAAACACCACTTAGCCGTGGCGCTTGCGTCACGGCCAGCGCCCGAACCGCCCCCACGGGCGGGCGCTTCTCGCCCCCCCTCGGTTCGGGCGTTGGCCTTTGTTGTGTGTTGCGATGAACAGAGGAAGGTCATTTTAGGGCCTCCAGTTTTGATGGATCAAAGCTTGAAGAAAGTTCCCAAACAACACCATCTTTTGTATCAGTCACAACAACGCCAGCATTAGTGAATGCGGTTCTAATTTCATCAGCTCTTGCATAATTTTTCTGTAATTTTGCTTCAGCCCGTTCTAAAATAAGTTGTTCAATAAACTCAAAACTATCTTTTTCATTATAAATGTCAGATAGGAAAAGGTCACCTTTTTGCTCTTCAGATTCCAACTCTTTATTTAAACGTATTTGATCCATATGCCCTATGTATAATCCTAACAACTCACAACCAAGGCGCAGTTTTTGTAGATCCTCTGGTGTTCCTTTTTTGTAATAAGAATGAAGTTTGGTTATTGCCAATGAAGTATTCAGGTCATCAGCAACAGCATTTAAAATATCGCTTGGAATAGGTTCATCCGAGTAAAATGCTACACTCTTGCTCTCAATAGCAATGGACCATTTCCTAAGCGTCGCCTCCGCCTCCCGCGCCTTCTTCTCCGTCCAATCCATAGGCTTAGAATAATGCGTACTCAAGAAGACAAACCGAATAACTTCCCCCGCATATCCCTTATCCAGCAGCTCCCTCACAGAAAAGAAATTGCCCAAAGATTTGGACATTTTCTTACCTTCAACCTGCAACATCTCATTGTGCATCCAGACCTTCGCGAAGGTATCTTCACCACAGCAAGCGCAGCTTTGGGCGATCTCATTCTCATGATGCGGAAACTGTAAATCGAGGCCCCCGCCGTGAATGTCAAAGGTTTCACCAAACAAGGCCCTCGACATTGCCGAACATTCGATATGCCAACCGGGGCGGCCATAGCCCCAAGGGCTGTCCCATCCGGGCTGAATGCCCGTTGACGGCTTCCACAGCACAAAATCCATCGGATTGCGTTTGTAAGGGGCCACTTCTACGCGCGCACCTGCAATCATATCGTCCACAGAACGGCCCGACAAAGCGCCATAATGCTTATAGGAGTTCACATTAAACAGCGCGTGACCCTCGGCCCCATATGCATGGCCCTTCGCGATTAGTTCTTCAATCATCGCAATCATTTCAGGAATGTATTCCGTAGCCCTTGGGGCCTCATTTGGTGCCAAAGCCCCCAACGCGCCCATATCATCCAGAAACCAACCAATCGTTTCATCGGTAATATCCCGAATAGACCGCCCCGTTTGTTCTGCCTTAGTGTTTATCTTGTCATCCACATCGGTGAAGTTGCGCGCGTAAGTGACGTGATCTGTCCCGTATACATGACGCAGTAAACGAAACAGCACATCAAACACCACCACGGGACGCGCGTTGCCGATGTGGGCGCGGTCATAGACCGTGGGCCCACAAACATACATTCGCACGTTATCTTTATCCAAAGGCGTAAAAACCTCTTTGGTTTTGGTCTTGGTGTTGTAAAGCTTAATCTTGGTCATAGTATCTCACAGGGTTATCCCTGCGGGCCTATCACTTACTTACTGTTATGGAAATAAAGAACGGCCCGCGTGATGTTTCAGCAGGGTGTAATAATGCAGCATATGATGCAAATTGTTCTCATATCTGCACTTTAAAGCGAAGCAGGTTGCAAATACAAGCCCTTAAACAGCAGCTTTTTGTTTGTGTCTATGCATGAAGTAAGACCAGATAATCATACAAAAATAGGCCAGATCAAGAACCACAAGAGTTACCCATGGATAGGTCAACAACATAGCCACCAGCACTGTAAACCCTGCCAGTATATAGGTGATTTTTCTGCGTCGTACAGTCGTGGTTTTAAATGAATATGTCGGAATACGGCTGACCAAAAGCACCCCTATGATCGCCATATAAAGGGCGATTAGACCAGCATAAGATTGCACTTCATTGGGCCAAAGGAACGATAAAAACATAGGAAACAGTACCAACATGGCCCCTGCTGGGGCAGGCACGCCTGTAAAATACTCACCATTGTCATCAGTTTCAGATTTACTGTCCGCATTGAAACGCGCAAGGCGCATCACCATGCACACAGCAAAAAACAATACGGCAATCCAACCTGCCCGCTTTAAATCTTGCAATGCCCAAGCATAAATTACCAATGCAGGTGCCACACCGAAGTTTGCGAAATCAGCCAAACTATCCAGTTCGGCTCCTAACTGACTTTCTGAATTCATATAACGCGCAATACGCCCATCCAAACCGTCCAGGATACAGGCCAACAAGATCAGATAAACGGCGGCGGTAAAACTACCTTGAAACGCAAAGCGAATGGCGGTTAATCCAGCACAGATCGCCCCCACCGTAATCAGGTTGGGCAGCAAAGACATCAACGGCAGTTCGCGGTCGGTCTTTTGCGGGCTATCGTTTTTCTGAACCAGTTTAACCATAAGTTATTCCTCTTGTGCCAGTCGCGGCGCATCTTTTGATGTTAAATCTGCCAACACAGTTTCGCCGCCCACCATGGTCTGCCCCAATGCAACCAACGGGTTCACACCCTCTGGCAGATATACATCCAAACGTGAGCCAAAACGGATCAATCCAAACCGCTCACCCGTGCGCAGGCTTTGGTCTTTTTCAACAAACCCCAATATCCGCCGCGCAACAAGCCCTGCAATTTGCACCACAACCAACTGCCGCCCATCCGCCATTTCTATGGCAAGTGAGCTGCGTTCATTGTCTGAACTGGCTTTATCCAAGGAAGCGTTGAAAAACTTACCGGGCCGATAGGCCAATGCGGTGATTTTCCCCGCAATAGGCGCGCGGTTAATGTGGCAGTTAAAGACGCTCATAAAAACGCTAACACGCAACAAGGGTTCTGACCCTACGCCCAATTCCTCTGGCGGGGTGGCCATTTCGATTAGGGATATAACCCCGTCCGCAGGGCTGACAATCAACCCTTCACGAGTTGGAACAGACCTTATAGGATCACGAAAAAAGTAATAACACCAGATGGTTAATATAACACCAACCCAGCCCAGAACATCCGATATTAAAAATAAAACAAGGGTAATCGCGGCAAATGCACCAACGAATTTCAAACCTTCTTTGTGCATTGGCTTCACGAAGGTGTTTAACATACTTACTGACACTGGAATTTCTACCCTTATTATAAAAGCGACATATATGACGCAAATGGACAAGATGATCTTCCATATCTAAGTCCAAATCAAAGCATGATAGAACTTAATTGGATGACAACCCTTATTTCGCGCACCATTGGTGCTGATCGCGGCCGTGCGGCGCGCGGTTCCCCCTGTTTTTGCTGAAAAACCAACAATCTTCAAGCAAAATCAAGGAAATCTAAATGTCTGGAACCAAAACCCGCAGATCAGGTGGGCGTGCCGCGCGCCAAGCATTGCGTGCAGCACCTCTAACCGACGATATTCGCCCAATTCGTGCGGGCATGGAGGGCGGTACTTATAAACCCCTTTCAGAACGCGATGTGCAACGCATTCATGAAACCGCACTCAAGGCGTTAGAAACGATCGGCTTGGCCGATGCACCCCAAACTGGCATAGATGTGCTGGTTAAAGCAGGTGCTATCCTTGGCGACGATGGTCGCCTAAGGTTTCCCCGTTCTGTTGTCGAAGATACTTTGGCTATTGCGGCAAAGAAGGTCACACTTTTTAGCCGTGATGGTAAGAACGATCTAGAACTTTATGGTAACCGCGTACACTTTGGCACGGCCGGTGCGGCTGTGCACATCGTTGACGTAGAAAACAATGAATACCGCGAATGTGTCGTACAAGATTTGCATAATGCGGCCAAGATCGTGGATAAATTAGACAATGTACATTTCTTGCAACGCCCAATGGTTTGTCGTGATATTCCAGATAATTACGAGATGGACTTAAACACGATTTATGCATCTTGTTCAGGGACAACCAAACACATTGGCACCAGCTTTACTGACCCGTCTTATATGAAAGGCGCGTTTGAGATGATTTACGAAATCGCGGGTGGTGAAGACAAATATCGCGAACGCCCTTTCATCTCTAACTCTAATTGTTTTGTCGTCCCACCGATGAAATTCGCAACTGAGTCTTGCGAAACGATGGAACTGTGCATTCGCGGCGGCATGCCCGTACTTCTGTTATCCGCAGGCATGGCTGGGGCCACAACCCCTTCCACAATAGCAGGAGCTATTGCGCAAGCTTGCGCCGAATGCCTAGCAGGCCTTGTTTATGTAAATGCGATTAAACCCAGGCACCCTGCCATATTCGGCACTTGGCCGTTCGGTTTGGACTTACGCACAGGTGCCATGACCGTTGGATCAGGCGAACAGGCATTATTATCCGCAGGGTGCGCCCAAATGCACAAATTCTACGGTTTACCAGGGGGGGCCGCTGGTGGTGCATCCGACTCTAAAATGCCCGACATGCAAGCAGGTTGGGAACAGATGTGCTCGAATGTCATGACAGGCCTATCAGGTTTGAACATGGTTTATGAAGCCGCTGGCATGCATGCGTCACTTTTAGGGTTTTGCCTTGAATCCCTGATCCTGTCAGATGATCTGATAGGTCAAGCGCAAAGGTGTGTACGCGGTATTGAAGTTACAGATGAAACGCTGGCACTAGATCAGATCGCAGACGTCTGTTTGAACGGCCCAGGTCACTATTTGGGCACAGATCAAACACTTAGCCGTATGCAGGCAGATAACGTATACCCAACACTTGGTAACAGAATGTCCCCTAAAGAATGGGCAGAGTACGACAAACCAGATTTGATTGAAAACGCTATCAAATTGAAAAATGAGATATTGGCAGAACGTTCAAACGCAAGGCTTGATCCCGAATTGGATCAAGCTATTCGTAAAAATTTCAACATTCACTTGAAACGGCAATAATCTTATCTCGCCCTGTTTTCTAAACTGTAATCACCCGATTTATTCAGGTGATTAATGCGCAGCGTACGCCCCCCTAACAAACCCTAAACCCTTACAGGTGTATATCTGCCCCTGCTAGCAAAAGTAGTTCACGGGTTTTCAAAGGACGGGTAACGCCGTCAAATGCGAAAACTACCGCAACTTAACAGTTAAGAATAGGTACAAGGGCACCACCCCTTGTTCGGCCATATAGCTACAATCGGCAGGCCTGCCTTCCTTATAACCTACATACCCAGTTCATACTAAAACCCCGCCGCAAAATGAATGGCGACGGGGCAAAAATGATGTAAAAAACGCGTTAACGCTTACCCGTAACGGTATGGACGTCCGGCTTTAACCATATCAGCGTTGTATTGCTTGAAGATTTTTACAACCTTGGCTTTGGTTTCTGACTCGGCTGCAATTTCATCCCAGAAAGTAACAGCAGCGTCTTCAACAGTTTTCCATTCTGCATCTGGAATTGATGTCAATTTCATCTTCGGCCCGTTTACGCGCAATGAAGCTTCACCACCCCAGTACCACCACTGACGGTAGTAATGTGATTGGTCACAACAAACCCGGAACAGCGTTTGTAAATCTTCTGGCAGTTCATTCCAGCGATCCATATTGGCAAAGAATGACCCTGCCCATGCGCCCGAAATATTGTTGGTCAGGAAGTAGTTTGTTACATCTGCCCAGCCAACTGTGTAGTCCTCGGTGATACCTGACCACGCAATGCCGTCCAGCTCACCTGTTTGCATAGCAACTTCGATGTCTTCCCAAGGAAGTGTGACGGGCACAACACCGAACTGTTCAAGGAAACGACCCGCAGTTGGGAAGGTAAACACGCGTTTGCCTTTTAGGTCTGCAAGGTTGTGGATAGGGTCTTTGGTGGCGAAGTGACATGGATCCCAAGCACCTGCACTGATGTGTTTTACACCGACTTTGGAATACTCTTCGTCCCAAATTTCATTCAAACCGTATTGGTTAAACAATACAGGCACATCAAGGCTATAGCGTGAACCGAATGGGAAATACCCACCAAAAACAGTAACTTCTGTTGGGGACGCCATGCTGTCATCATCGGATTGTACCGCGTCGATTGTGCCTTTTTGCATCGCACGGAACAATTCACCCGTAGGAACCAGCTGATCGCCGTAGAACAGTTCAATTTGCATACGGTCGCCAGCTATTTGGTTGAACATGTTGATCGCCGGTGTGACGACATGTTCGGCCAGTGACGCACCTGCATATGTCTGCATACGCCATTTGATCGTAGATTGTGCAAGTGCGGGGGCAGCTAAGCTTGCGCCTACGGCACCTGCACCGGCGGTGGTTAAAAACTTACGTCTAGTTGTCATTTTCAGTCTCCTGGTTGGTTATTAAATGCCCTGAACGGGCGGCGAATTTATTGCTCCTGACGGAGTTCTTATTATTTCCCATAAACATATTCCGGCAGCCAAAGGGCGATTTGCGGGAAGGTCATAATCGTTGCCAACGCCAGCACCATGATCAGCACAAACGGTATGATCGAGCTGTAGATGTCGCGCAATGTTATTTCAGGCGGTGCCATAGCGCGCATCAAGAACAGGTTATAACCAAAGGGCGGCGTCATATAAGCGATCTGTGTAGTGATGGTATATAGCACACCGTACCAGATCAGATCAAATCCAAGCGCACCCACCAGTGGCACATAAAGTGGCGCCACGATCACCAGCATGGCCGTGTCGTCTAAAAACGTGCCCATCACAAGGAATGAAAGCTGCATCAGGATCAAGATCACCCAAGGCGACAGGCCCAGTTGTTGAGTGAACAGGTTATCAATGGCATCTACCGCACCCAAGCCATCAAACACAGCACCAAACCCTAGGGCCGCTAGAATGATCCACATGAACATACACGAAATTGCCAAGGTCTGACGCACTGACACTTCCAACACTCGTCGGTTCATACGGCCCTTCAATATTGCGGCGCCAAAAGCTGTCATTGCCCCAATGGCGGAACTTTCTACCAGTGATGTCCAGCCATTAACGAACGGCACCATCATGGCTGCGAATATTGCCAAAGGCAGCAAGCCCGCGCGCAAAAGACGCAATTTTTCAGGCATAGATACTGTGCGTTCTTCGGGTGGTAAAACTGGCCCAAGGGCGGGGTTAATCTTACAACGGATCGCAATATAGATGATAAACATCGCGGCCATCATCAGGCCCGGAAACAAGCCTGCAAGCCACAGTTGACCCACTGGTTGACGTGCAATCATCGCATAAAGCACCAGAACAACAGAAGGCGGCACTAGGATGCCCAAACTGGAACCCGCTTGGATCACGCCCGTGACCATTTTCTTGTCATATCCACGTTTTAGCAGTTCAGGCAGCGCAATGGTGGCACCGATTGCCATACCAGCAACCGACAGGCCGTTCATCGCGGAAACCAACACCATCAACCCGATGGTACCAATGGCTAGCCCGCCGTGAATGGGGCCCATCCAGACATGGAACATCTTATAAAGGTCATCGGCAATTTTACTTTCCGATAGCACGTATCCCATGAAAATAAACATCGGCAGCGTTAAAAGCGGGTACCATTTCATCAGCTTCAGGGCCGATGAAAACGGAATATCCGAGCCACCTACCCCCCACAAGGTAATCGCGGCAATAGCCCCCACAACCCCGATGGCGGCAAATACGCGTTGGCCTGTAAACATCATCAACATCATTGATGAGAACATCACTATGGCGATTAACTCTTGGGACATTACAGTGTCACCCCTTTAATTTTAGCGATGTCTTTAATTAATTCGGATACGGCTTGCAGCAGCATCAAAATAATCCCGATAATCATTGTAACCTTGATCGGCCACAAAACGGGCCGCCATGCGGTTGCACTGCGTTCTAGCCGCCCGACAACTTCTTGTAAGCCGTCAAAGCCGCCTGTGAAAAAGCCTATGAATAGGTTTTTGAAAAACTCAAAGCTTTCCATTTTATAGGGTTTTCCCAAGGAATATGCCGTCGAGTCGAATGCGCCGTAAAGCAGCACACCCAGATATGTTATTAAAAACAACACGGTAATAGCATCCACCTGCGCTTTGCGCCGATCCGTCCATTCACCGTAAAACAAATCCATCCGCACATTTGCACCAAGTTGAATAGAATACGGGCCGCCAAGAATATAATAGGCAACCATAGCAAATTGCGCGACTTCCAAAGTCCAGCGCGATGGTAAAAAGAAGGTTTTCGAAATGGATGACCACAGTAAAATTGCGACCATAACAAAGATGCCATACATCATCATGCGCCCAATGCGGCGGTTTACGGCATCTATGATACGTACATAATGACCTGCAATCTGTATCATATTGCGGCCCTCACATCGATGGGTTGATTGATCTTAATTAAACTGGATTTAAGTAAATCAGCCAACATTTTTGCCATTTCATCTATCTGTGTTTCGGTTTCAAGCAAATCATTACGCACTTCGATCATTACGTTAATCAGGCCATTATCCGTGCCATGAACCTGCAAAGTATGGGCGACACCATCTTGTTGTGAATAGGGTTCATTCAGATCAACGCGCCAATTAGATTGGTTTTGCGCCAAACTCACCATTGTCATTGCAAGTTCGCTATCTTTGTCGTGAATAATACCAATCTCTGTATCTCGGACATGCCCGTTGTAAATCTTCGTAAAGCTATGAATTGTAACAATTATAGGCGCGTTTCCATGTTTTTTAATGGTTTGCGTTAATAAACTCACAAATGGCAAATAAACCGTATCCACCCTTTCACGCATTTGCGCTTGGGTTAGGTTTCTATTGCCCGGAATTTCGATTTGTTCACTAATATCCCGCATAGCATCTGGGGATGTGGGCGGCCTGTTGCAGTCATATACAAGCCGCGAAACTGTACTAACGACTAGGGCTGCGTCCAACAATTTGCTTAGCTTTTCTGACAGGCAGAAGGCACCAGGATCCCAAGCCGCATGAGATGTTTTATCTGCTTCACTCAGGCCCAAATCATTGTAACGTTGAGGGAAATGTTTACTGGCATGTTCACACACCAATATCACTCTGGATTGCGCCTGCTCGTTCAACAGCTCAGCAGCACTACTTGTCGTATCAGACAAGTTATTATCAACCCTAGCTTGATGCAAAACGATTCCCCAAATTCAGTATTGGTAAATTCTCTTCAGTATGAACACTTCTGTCAACATCCTTTCCGAAAAATTCTCTTCAAGTTCAATCCTCTTGTAAGAATATGTTCATAAATTAAATTTTAGCTAATAACAGTTACGTCACCATTGCTAAAATACTGTATTCTTATAATTCTGGCCAAACTATAATCGGATAATTATCCACTATAGGTAGATAGCAAGGCAAAAATTGTATGATTAACTTAATTGTAAACGGAAAAAACCATCAATTAGACATAGAAGATGAGATGCCGCTTTTATGGGTATTACGCGATGAATTGGGCATTACAGGCCCAAAATATGGCTGTGGTATTGCCCAATGCGGTGCCTGTACTGTTCATGTGGGTGGTCAGGCTGTGCGTTCTTGTTCAATGCCTATCGGGGACGTTGACGGGCCGGTTACAACCATCGAAGGCTTGGGTGTACCCACTGCATTGCACGCGGTGCAACAAGCCTGGATTGAACACCAAGTTGCCCAATGCGGCTACTGTCAATCAGGGCAGATCATGACAACAGCTGCTTTTCTGGCTGAAACCCCCGACCCAACAGATGAAGATATAGATGAGGCTTTATCTGGAAACCTATGCAGGTGCGGTACTTATCCGCGCATTCGTGCGGCAGTAAAAACCGCCGCCAAAAACCTGAAAGAGGCATAAGATGGGGCGCATAAAAACCATTGCACGACGTACATTCCTAATCGGGTCAGTTGCCATCGCAGGCGGTGTAGCATTTGGCTATTACGCCTATAAAAAACCCGTTGCTAACCCACTGCTAGACGATTTATCAACGGGTGAAGCCGCAATAACACCCTATGTTCGCATCGACGCAAACGGTGTCACAATCATTACACCACGTGCGGATAAAGGTCAGGGCACCTATTCAATTCAGGCAGCCCTTGTTGCCGAAGAATTAGATATTGCGTGGCAGGATATTCAGGTTGATCCCGGCCCCCCTAGCCCTGCCTATTATAATGAGGCTGTTTTGGCAGATGGCCTGCCTTTTGCCGCTGTCGATGAAAGCTTTATTGCCAAAACAGGCCGCGCAAGTGGTGGCGTATTTGGAAAGTTATTAGGCATACAAATAACCGGCGGTTCTAGCACCGTGCCTGATGCTTATGAAAAACTACGTGTTGCGGGTGCTATAGCACGCGAGGTTTTGTTACTTGCCGCCGCGGAAAAAACAGGGATTAGCGCGTCAAAGCTAACAACGAATGACGGCGCGGTTTTACTGCCCGATGGTTCACGAATTGCTTATACTGAATTGGCTGTTATTGCAGCAGGCATCACACCACCAAGCGAGGTTAAACTTAAACCAGAAAGTGAATGGCGGTATTTGGGCAAAGATATGCAGCGCATTGATATGGTCGCTAAATCCACTGGCACACAGGTTTACGGCATTGATCTGGCTTTTGATGGAATGGTCTATGCAACTGTGCGCACTAACCCACATGTTGGCGGGCCTGCTGGAAAATATGATGCTCGCAAAGCCGAAAAAATGCGCGGCGTGCATAAAGTTATCCCTGTTACAGGCGGTGCAGGCGTTATTGCAGACAATACATGGCGCGCTATTCAGGCAGCAAACGCAATTAAGTTTACATGGGACAAAACAACATTACCCGCAACACACGAAGAGTTATGGGATAAAATCAGCGCGTCGTTCCACCCAGATATGTACGACAGTCAGTTAAAAGATATAGGTGATGTTGATGCGGCGCTGAATGCGAGTGATATAGTAAACGCCGAATACCGTATCCCCAATCTGGCCCATGCACCACTAGAGCCAATGAATGCCGTGGTATTGCTGAAAAATGGCCGTCTGGACATTTGGACAGGCACCCAGATACCACGTTTCTTGGTTGCCACGGCTTCGAAAATATCGGGCTTAGATGCGGAAAACATTTATTTGCATGTCCAAATGATGGGCGGCAGTTTTGGGCGCCGTTTGGAAGATGATTATGTCCGTTCTGCGATTGAATTAGCAATCGCGATGGAAGGTACAGCTGTTAAAATGACATGGTCACGCGAAGAAGACATGACCCATGATTTTCCGCGCACCATGCAAATGTCACGCGCGTCAGGTACCATAAAAGACGGTCATGTTCACGCTTACAAACTTGATATTGCAGCGTTTTCCACAACAGAATCGCAGATGGGCCGCCAAGGTTTACCCTCAGTCGGGCCAGATGTGGCTATTGTTGCAGGGGCGTGGGATCAACCGTTTTCCATTCCACATTATCAGATCACAGGCTACCGTGTACCCGCATTGGTGCCCGTTAGTTCTTGGCGTTCTGTTGGGGCCTCTGGCAACGGTTTTTTGCATGACGCATTTCTAGACGAGTTGATACATAAAGCGAGGGCAGACCCATTGACAGAACGCATTCGACTTTGTTCGCATGAAAACTCACGCAAAGTTTTAGAAGCGGTTGGTGAGATGTCAAATTGGGGCATTGATTTAGGCCCAAACAGGGGGCGCGGTGTTGCTTTCACCTTGTCATTCGGGGTGCCAGTGGCAGAGGTGGTTGAAGTTACAAATACGCCTGACGGCATTAAAATTGACAAGGTTTATGTCGCAGTTGAAGTCGGTAAAATTTTGGACCCGATCAACTTTGAAAATCAAGTTCAGGGCGGGGTGATTTGGGGTTTAGGCCATGCAATATCGGCAGAGCTAACCTATACAAACGGCAAACCCGATCAGGAAAATTTTGACAGTTACGAAGCCATTAGATTGTATCAAGCCCCCGAAGTTATTGTACGCGGGTTGGAAAACGGCAGTGAAATTCGCGGCATTGGCGAACCTCCAGTCCCCCCTGCCGCCCCTGCCCTTGCAAATGCAATTTTCGCGGCAACTGGGCAGCGTATTCGTGAATTACCCTTAAACAAACACATTGATTTTGTGTGATATTGATCGCAAGCGCGGTTTTGGCCAGAAAGTTGCGTGCTTTGAATGCACAGTATATAATACAAACACAAATATGTTACACACCCTGATTTTGACACAACAATCAAAGCGTTTAAATCAGGATTTCACTTTGACCATAGCAGGATCATAAAGCGGCTTTGTATGAACCGTGCAAGCAAAGCGTTTTGCTGCGACTTCCAGTTCGTAAACCCCTGATGCAATATAGGCATCGTCCACGCCTTTTGGATTGCGGATATATCCATAACCTATTGATTTTCCTATGGTATAACCATACCCTCCAGAACTAAGCCACCCGACCCGTTTACCATTCCGAAAGATTGTTTCACGCCCCAACAAAATGGCATCTGGATCATCCAATGTGAAACCTGCCATGACTTTTTTCACACCGTTTTGTTTTTGTGCTTCCATTACCGCACGCCCTTTGAAAGCTGTTTTCGTTTGCAGCTTTACTGCCCACCCAAGGCCTGCTTCAATCGGGGTGTGGTCGGGGCCAATATCTGCCCCCCATGCGCGATATGCTTTTTCAAGACGGCAACTTTCGATGGCACGGTAACCCGCATTGACCAACCCATATGTCTTGCCCGCACCCATTAACGCATCATAAACAGCGATGGCATATTCAACAGGCAGGTGTAATTCCCACCCCAGTTCGCCCACATAAGTGACCCGTAAGGCCAGAACCGGGCAGCCGGCAATACCGATTTTTTTCACGGTACCAAATTTAAAGCCGTCATTAGAAACATCATCAGGGGTGATTTGCGCCAATATATCACGCGCTTTGGGCCCCATCAGAGATAAAACTGCGCTGGCTGATGTCACATCAAACAACTGACAGTTCATATCTGCAGGTATATTGCGGCTGATCCAGTTAAAATCGTGGGTGGCAAAGCCTGTGCCCGTAATAATATAAAACTCATCTTCGCGCACCCGTGCAACAGTCAGATCACATTCAATACCACCGTTATCATTCAACATTTGGGTGTAGGTTAATGCCCCCACGGGCTTATCAACATTATTAGCCGCAATCCAGTTCAGTGCTGACAAAGCATCGGGGCCTTTCAGGATGAATTTGGCAAATGAGCTTTGATCGAATATTACTGCCGCTTCACGAACGGCTTGATGCTCGCGCCCGACCGCACCAAACCAGTTTTGACGCCCGAAACCGTAAACATCCTTTGCTGTTTCCCCAAGGGCTGCATCCGCAAACCAATTAGGGCGTTCCCAGCCCAGTTTTTCACCAAAACAAGCCCCTTGATCTTTCAAGGATTGATATAGTGGTGATTTACGGCAAGGGCGGCCAGATGCGTTTTCCTCATGCGGCCATCCCATTGTATAATGTTTGGTATATGCTTCAATGGTGCGGGTGCGTACCCAGTCTGTGTCATAATGTGGGCTTCCAAAACGGCGAATGTCAGCAGACCACAGATCATAAGGGGGCGCACCTGTTTTTACCCATTCTGCAAGGGCCATACCTGCCCCACCTCCTGCTGCTATGCCAAAAGCGTTAAACCCTGCCCCGACAAAGAAGTTTTTCATCTCTGGGGCTTCGCCGATGATAAAGTTACCATCAGGTGTAAAGCTTTCCGGCCCGTTGGTTAAGGTTTTAATACCTGCGGTTTCCAATGCCGGTACCCGATCCAATGACAATTCCATTAATTGTTCGAAATGGTCAAAATTACTGTCCAGCAATGTATAGTGGAACCCCTTAGGAAAGCCATCCTTCGCCCAAGGTATAGGATTTGGCTCATACCCGCCCATCACCAACCCACCAACCTCTTCTTTGTAATAGGTAAGCCTGTCGGGATCACGCAATGTGGGTAAAATTTTTGGCATACCTTCTATCGCTTCGGTTACCATATACTGATGTTCCATACTAACCAGCGGTACGTTGACACCGAAACGGCGGGCAAATTCGCGACTCCATTGCCCAGCACATAGAACTACTTTTTCACATTCAATACGGCCCTGTTGGGTTATAACCGCTTTGATTTTGCCTTTGTCGACCTCTAGATTAATTACTTTGGTGTCTTCGAAGATTTTTGCCCCCGCCATACGCGCACCCTTGGCAAGTGCTTGTGTAATATCCGACGGGTTTGCTTGACCATCAGTGGGCATGAAAGCTGCCCCGATTACATCATCAATATTCATCAGGGGCCACAGGCTAAGGGCCTCTTGCGGTGTAAGAAGATCCATTTGCAGGCCAAAAGAACGCGCAGTCGTAGCTTGACGCTTTACCTCAATCCAACGATCTTGATTGCATGCAAGGCGCAACCCACCATTCATTTTCCAGCCTGTCCCAAGACCAGTTTCAGCCTCTATACTGTTATACAGCTCAACTGAATACCCCAGTAACTGGGTAATATTCGCGTTAGAGCGCAACTGCCCAACAAGGCCTGCGGCATGAAAAGTGGTGCCAGATGTCAATTTTTTACGTTCTAAAACAACGGTTTCTACACCCATTTTTGCCAAGTGATACGCGGTTGAACATCCAATAATGCCGCCCCCTATGATGACAGTTTTAGAAGAACTGGGTAATTTATGCATAGCGACCTCAGAGTTGTAAATATTCGGAATGGGTTTTGCGAAACCGCGCAAGGTTTTCAACCGTATAGGCGGCATAATCAAAGGCAATGTCAGAGCTGAGTTCAGAAACCATGCTCCACAAGGTTTCACGCAAAAGAGACGCGCATTTAAAAGCGTTATATCGGCGCATCAATCCTGCATTAATTGGTGCTTCAAAGTAATTTTCCAATAACCAGACTTCCTGATCCGCATCCAAACCATTGTTTGACGCCAAACCGCCCAAATCAAACAAGGGTGAATTAAAGCCTGCGTAATCCCAATCAATCAGCCACAAACGATTGCCGTCATCCAGAAAGTTTGCGGCCAGTAAATCATTATGGCCAAACACCATATCAAACGGCCCTGCTGCCTGTTCAAGGTTTGCACTGGTTTTTGCCAGTTCTGGCAATAGGGTTTGATATGTGCTGTGTGCCGCATTCAACGTGGCAATGTAATCTTGAATGACATGGAATACCCAGAAAAGAAGTGCTGGGCCACGCAGGTATTTTGGCACATCGCTATGGCATTTTCGGATCAAGGGCAAAACACGGGCCAAGGTTTTGGGATCACGTAAGTTTTCAGGCGTATAGGTTTGGCATTCAATGAACTCCAGCACTGTAATGCCTTTTTCCGTGTAAATAACCGCAGGAGATAGGCCTGCGGCATGTGCTGCACGCGATGCCGCCAACTCGTTAAACCGCATGACATGATGCTGGGGAATATCCTCACCCAGGCGCAACACGTATTTAGCTACCTCGTCAGTAATCACATAATTTACGTTAGTAATGCCACCACCCAGACGGGATATTTCTATATCCCCCTGCCACAAAGGTAATGCCCTGATACGGTGTGAAAGTTTTTGATCCAAGAAAGGCCTCATTTTTTTTCAGGTATGGCATTAATTCTATACCGAAATAGATTCGCTATAGTGCTAATAATCTGTTGAATAAGTCACATTTGTCAACAAATACCACAAAATTTAAACTATAATGTTGTTATTTGTGGGTTATAAATTAGTTATCACTCTAAATCGGGTAGGATCACACATGCAGGAACAATCTGAACACACAAACCACCGCGAACAGGAAATTTTGCGCGAGTTGCGCCTTGCCGGTGGCACCAGCAGGGTGGGTTTTCTTGCCAGCAGACTGGGCGTTTCCGACGAAACAATACGACGCAATATCAAAACACTTGCGGCACGCGCACTGGTGCGAAAAGTGCATGGCGGTGTTGTTTTGGTGGGCAATCCAAGCCTTACCGAACAACCGTTTCAGTCACGTATGGATCAAAACACAGGAACCAAGCAGCGGCTGGCCCAAAGGGTTGCAGAAATGATTTCAGATGGCGATTCTGTGTTTTTAGACATAGGCTCTACCACTGCGTATGTCGCAGAGGCCCTGCGCAATCATCACGCGCTTTATGTGGTTACAAATTCACTTGCAGTTTCACAATCACTGGCAACCCGTAACAACAATCGGGTATTTATGGCAGGAGGCGAGTTGCGCCCGCATGATGGGGGAGCGTTTGGACTGGATGCAATTCGATTTATCCAACGTTTCAATGTGAAGTACGCCGTGTTCTCGGTTGCAGCAATACATGCGGATGCAGGATTTATGCTGCATGACATCCAAGAAGCCGACCTGTCACGGACAGCTGCAAAACAAGCACAAACACGCATTGTCGTGGCGGATCATGAAAAATTCGGGCAACGCGCCCCAGTTGTTATAGAAGACCCCTCGCAATTTGACGTCATTGTGACCGATAAAACCCCACCAGATGAGATTGTTAGTATGCTGTCACAACACGCAATCTCTACGCTGTTACCAGAAAACTAAGTGCAGGTTTCGTACAATAGAGACCATACTAATGCCCCTTACTAGGCCCAGTATTATGAAAATTCTTTGCGCGTAATTGACAGGTTGAAAATAGTAAGGTGACATGCAAGATATGCTTAGAAAATATAAGAATTAAGCGCCCTAAAAATTACACCAGAATAAAATATGGAATTTATATGCAATACAGACGTGAAATAGACGGATTACGTGCCGTTGCAGTTATACCCGTCATACTTTTTCACGCAGGGTTTACTATTTTTAGCGGCGGTTATGTTGGGGTGGATATTTTCTTTGTCATCTCTGGATATCTCATTACCAGTATTATTATTAGCGAACTTGATCAAGGAAAGTTTTCTATTTTAAAGTTTTACGAACGGCGGGCACGGCGTATTTTGCCAGCCTTGTTCTTCGTCATGTTATTTTGCATACCCTTCGCATGGATATGGATGTTGCCCTCGCAATTTCTCGATTTCTCTCAAAGCCTTATTGCTGTCAGTTTATTTGTGTCAAATATTTTATTTTGGCAGGAAACTGGGTATTTTGCAGCTGCCTCAGAAGAAAAGCCGCTTTTGCACACTTGGAGTTTAGCGGTTGAAGAGCAATATTACATGCTCTTCCCAATATTTTTAATATTGCTCTGGCGTTTTGGTCGCAATCCAATATTTTACAGCATCCTCGTCATTTCCATTTTCAGCCTTCTATTAAGCGAATGGGGTTGGCGCAACGCACCTTCTGCTAATTTTTATCTCGCACCATCACGTGTTTGGGAATTACTTGCAGGGTCAATTTGTGCATTTTTACAGTTTAATAAAACGCAAAAAGCAAGCAATATATTGTCTGCATCTGGACTTATACTTATTGTTTTTGCGATCTTTTACTATGGAGAAGATACACCATTTCCGTCAGTATATGGTCTAGTACCAGTTGTAGGGACGGCACTTATTATCCTCTATGGTTCTCATGATACTTGGGTTGCCAAACTGCTTTCTATGAAAGCATTTGTTGGCATTGGGCTTATAAGCTACAGTGCTTATTTGTGGCATCAACCTTTATTCGCATTTGCACGCATTAGAAGTCTGACACCACCAGAACAGTGGTTAATGATGTTGTTAGCTGTTGCGTCATTAATATTAGCATATCTTAGCTGGCGGTATGTGGAATATCCATTTCGAAAACGAACATTTCCATCCTTACCTTCGCAACGCGCAATATTCAGCACTGCCAGCGTTATTAGTGCCGCCTTTATTATTTTAGGACTGTATGGGCATTTTGAAGATGGACTTAAGAATAGATTAAACCCGTTGCCAGGATATACTGATATTAAAAGTGATTTCGCAAAAATCGATAATGGATGGTGCTTCTACAGTATTGACACGCTCAGGTATCTGAAAGGCGGAGATGACGCGCTTAATTGCTACGTCGGTGTAGATTTATCTGATTAAAAAGGGGTGCTGTTTGGAGATTCTTTTGCTGGGCAATATGAACCATTTTGGGATATTGTTGGCACCCAACTTAAGATAAATATACAATCAATAACTACAAATTGGTGTTATCCAAGTATATCAGATGGATTTACAGGACGTGTCACTAGCAAGGCATATGAACAATGCAAATTCAACAGGAGATATTTTGAAAATTCACTAAAAGATTTCGACTTTGTAATATTTGGTGGACAATGGGCCGATGTAATTAAGAAACAAAAATTTAATGAAGTGCTTGAGATTATAAATATTGCTGCCGCCGACGAAGAAAAGCTTGTGATAATAATGCCAAGTCCAGAACTTTTCATTAAAAGATCACTTAAAAACTATATTTATCGCCCCTCTATCGAAAACACACTCGTCAACTCAGTTAAGGAACAACACGCAGCGATTGCTAACAAACGGTTAAGCGATGAAGCCAATAATTTTGAGAATGTATTTTTTCTGGAAAGGCATTCAATATTCAGGAATAGTGGATTACCTTCAGCTTTAACCAATGATAACTTACCGTATCCGTCAGATGGAAGCCATATTAGTATTTATGGTGCAAAAAAAGCGGCTGAAACATTTTTGCAAACGGATACATTTGAACGTATTAATATGTTCATGAATTAAAATATTAGTGCAGCTAGATAAATCGGGTCTGCCCCGCTTTAGTTTTACTTTAGCTGCTAGAAAACCCAAATACTTCAGCAAATAGGGTTTTAATCTGATGTGCAGGTGAAAATTTATTAAACTTTGTTTGCATTATGTTGTTGGGAACTTTATTTTGTTCACTGCGCATATCAAATAAAACCTGATCTCTTCGTATGTTTAGGCTTGCCTGTCGTGAGCCCATAAACTGCCAATAATTTTCATCATTCATAAGAAACAAGTTTTCATATTTTGTGTTTATTATCTGTAGTTCAGGGAATTTTTTAAGACCAGTTAATCGAAGGCGACGTTTAAGGTTATCTTGCATCAGGATTATGAACGCTTTGCGGCCCATAACATTGCGCATTGGCATTGCTGGCTTAAAACCTTGAGCTTTCAACACTGCTACAGCTGGCTTTAGTTGATCGATTTCAACCGCCCATTCAATAACGTCGAAACAATCGATCGTTGTGGAATTATTAAGCATCATTTCACGCGTTTCACCCAATGCGATAATTTTCACTTTTTGCAGAGCATCAGTGGTTAACAGATTGCCCATTAAAATCAAATTGCTACGTGCTCTCAATTTACTTTGCCGATGGATATTTTGGAAAAAACCTTCCAAGGCATGACCTTCTAGGTGAATACGAAACCTGTCAAATGCGATGCTTGCTAATTTGTGCTGGTGATAAACTATGTCGTCAGGTTGGGTGTCTGATACCCATTGCGTTAATGCTTTTTGGGCATATTTTTGGTCATGATGTAATGCAGCGATATAAGCGTCTTTGCGCGTTTCAAGTTTGTGGGGAAAAAGAAATGCGTGCATTATTTCATACGTTTTTTACGCTCAATAGCGTGAATAGCGGCCTTAAGGAAGTCTGCCCTTTGGCCTATATTCTCAGACGCTTTGAACGAAAAGCTTTCGCTATGAATGCGGCGATCAACCAGAACTTCATCCAGTAATTGAAAATTCAAGCCCATACTTTTTGCACGCGCAAACCAATCAATCATTTCACCGTACCCATTACCCATATCTTTAATGTCACCGACTTTGTGAAATGATTTCATCCATATCGTCAGCGTGGAACGGCTCCAACCTGATGTTTCAACTGGGGCTGTTTTCTTATCAATTTCACCGAATGGCTGTAATTTTGCCAATACAGCATCTAGTTTCAGGTTTGGGTCATGTAGATGCGCAAGCTGTGTTTCCATTTTATGGGGGCGCCATAGATCGTCGCTGTCTAGGGTTGCCAAAATGGGTGTTGTAACTGTTGCTATCCCTGTAGATGTAGCGGCACCAGAACCGCGATTTTCTGTTGAGATAACTTCAATCGCAGAGCCATAATTGGCCGCAACCTTAGCTGTTTGATCGGTAGACCCGTCATCGATAACGATGATTCTTACAGGCGGAATTGTTTGCGCTAAGACCGACTGTAGGGTTTCATCTAAATGCTTTTCTGCATTATATGCAGGTATCACAACTGAATATGCGTTATTATCCATTAACGTTCATAACCTTTTCCATAATCTTACGACCTTCATACCTGAAAAGGCCCTTCGCATCGAATAATGTGGCGTCTTTTTTACGCCTTAAAGCATGAAGTAGAAGTACTCGAAGCAGCCCTGACTGCATGGCCCTAGCGTCTTTGGTCGCGTTACTATCATGGCGTCGGTAGTAAAAAACAGTATTATCATGGGTAAGTTGCGCACGTGTTATTTCCGCAATGCGTATTAGAAAATCAAGATCTTCGCCCTGTGCCAAAGAGGTGTTGAACCCGTCAATTTTTTTGATCAGCTCGGTGCGATACAAGCCGGCTGATAATGTAACACCGCTGATGATAGGCCATTCATCGGATATGGGTTCATGAATGTTAAGAAATTCAGATTTTACGACTTGGAACTTGCCGAATGCATAGTCTGCCTTGGGATTTTGGTGAAGTAACTCCATGCTATTTTGTAGAGCATTATAAAAAAATAGATCATCTGCATCCAAGAAGGCAACATATTTTGATTTTGGGCTTAACTCTTCCAACAGCCGATTGCGTGCGGTAGATACCCCCATATTTTCCGGCTGCTCGAAATAGCGTAAAGACTTGATCTGATGTGATAAGCTACGAACGATTTCTGCCGTATTATCAGTAGATGCATCATTACAAACAAGGATTTCTAAATCAGTTTCATCGGCTTGACGGGATGCCGATAATATTGCGTCTTTGATGTATTTATCGGCATTATATGCAGGAATAAGTATGCTTAACATTTAATTTCCCTTAGAAACTTTTTTAATTCTACCGTTACTTCATCATTATCCGACGACATGTTCATCTTAAAGCAAGGTATAGTTCTTACAAGATCACCGCAGGCTTTAAATATCTGTGCGTGATCCGACCCAAGTTGTTTGGCTGTAGAAAGTGCAAGTATTTTGAACACTTCATTGGGGCTCACTGATTGAAACGTTGTTTTATCTGCGCCGATAGAGGGCACGATCAGAACATTGATTGGCATTGATGGGCTTATGTCTGCATTGATTATATCACGTGGTCTAAAAACAGCTTTACCTTGCCAGTTTAGGTTTTGATCGCACTTCAGGCCTAATCGTTTCAACCCCAATGGATCCTGTTTTACACTCATGTAAAGAGCATGAGCGGCATAGTTTGATCCGTTCGAAATTATGGTATAGTCATCGCCAGAAGATTTAAAACCGCGCATTAGGCAGCCAAGGATTGTTCCTGACTTACCTGCACCGCCATTACCTATTAACAAGGCGCCCATGCCCTCAATTCCGATTGATGCGGCATGAACCATTGTTTTACTATCTTGGCGCGCGACCCAATTACAGAAGTTAGCAAGTGGTGCGGTTTTTTCCCATATTGGCGAGCGATCTAGGCCACATTGCAATCGTACACCGAAACTTTGTTTGTTATCAAAAACATCCCATCGTTGATCGGGCTGGTAGTAGTTTGCACTAACACCAAAACTGGCAAGAGTTTTGCACATTTCCAGCAAATCGGTGTGCTTGGCATGAGGTGCATGAAAACCGTTGTTTATATGCCATGCGGAATAATCAGCATAAATAGCGGCAGGCAGAGTGTTATTTAATTCGGGCTTATCTGCATTCAAGCAAAGCTTTATACTGGACATAAGGAACGGTTCAGATTCAGCAAACATAAAACCCGTATCAGCAAATGATATGGCGGTTTTATTTAAGGAATCCGCCTTTGAAAATTGTTCTTGCCCAAATTGCAAAGCTTGCCGAACAAAATATTCTAGTTCGTTGCCCATTTAGTAATCTAAATAAAACATTATTTATCTCACAATACGGCCCGTTACCGGATCAATATCGTGGATAGGATCCGCGGCTATAAGTTCGGCAAGGTCGTCGTGACCTTCTATGAAAAATGAATTACCTGCGCTTATTATTGCTTCACACTGCTCTTTGCTTATTTCCAAAGATGTTGCCGGTTTTTCTTGTAATAGGTCGAAGCTTATCATTTTCTGAATGGCTTCATCAACTTCAACGCTTATACCCGCATCAATCGCTTCAAGGCCATCTTTGATAGCATCAACACTTGTACCAGAGATTAAAGCATCAATAAGTGGCACAAGCCGCTCACCCACATCAAAATACTTGCCGGATTCCAAATTAAGCACAACCAATCCCTCTTGGAATTTTTCAGCAACAACATTTGGTGTTGCAAATTCAAATGTTGTCGCAGTCATTTTCATAATCCGTAATTTCATGGATATATACGATATTAGCAATGGAATTGACACAAAGAAAGGTGATTATTTATTACTATTATTTTCCAAATTTATTTGAATATCACATTTTTCTGCCAATTTTAAATCATGTGTCACAATGATGATTATCGCAGAACTTTTTGCCGCGAATATGTTGCCGATAATCCTATCTGCTGTCTTGGCATCAAGATTGCCTGTCGGCTCATCCAGAATATAAAGAGAAACGTCATTATACATAGCGCGCGCAATGCTAATTCGTTGAACTTGCCCACCAGACAATTTTTTGCCTGTTTCCCCAACAGAAAGTTGATCCAAATATGTCCCAAGCAAATCATCAACACAGGCCAAAGATGCGGCGGCTTTAACTTCGCTAATGTTACCGTCATCCGATAACGCAATATTTTGGGTAACCGTTTGGTCGAACAGCACAGGGTTTTGTGGGCAATATTGAAGCTGCTTTTGCCAGCTGATACTGTTGGTAGCAGATAACGGGTGATCGTCTACTGAAACACATCCAGAGCAAGGTTGTATTAGTCCCGCAATTATATCAATTAGTGTACTTTTTCCCGACCCAGTAGGCCCCACAATCGCCACACGATCCCCAAGCTTTGCTGAAAAAGACACATGATTCAAAACTTGAACAGTGTTCCCAGGATAGGTGTAAGATACATCTTCAACTCTTAATTCATTTGCAAGAATAGGCGCTACTTCTATAGCTTCCGATACGGTGAATTGGCTCATCAGCGCTTCAAATTTATCAATCAAAGGAAGCCCACTTCTAAGATTAGCGAAATTTGCAAACATCAAGTGCCCCATTGGGAATAGCTTTAACCCTGCGGCCGCAAAAAGTGTTAAAGTTGGGGTGATGGTTGCTAGCTGGCCTTCATTTCTTGATGAAATATAGAAAAGCGTGACAATCAATAAGATAAAAATAAACGCTTCAAGCACTAATTTTGGCATTTCGGTGTATAAAGATCTTTGACTGCTTGCTTTGGCTAGCTTTAACGAGGCATTCATGAATTTTTGGCTAAAGATGTTTTCTAAGCCAGATAATTTTATTTCGCGGTTGGCGGCCAATGCTTCTGAGCTGTATCTGTGCCGTTCTGCATGTGCTTGGATTTGCTTTTCAGAATCTGATTTTAAAAACACTTTAAGGATTCTAAAAATTAATAAATAAGAAAGGCCAAGTATTGCACAAAAGAAAAATGTCGCGAGCGGCTGAATAAAAACCAAAACCAGCCCGACAAAGAAAACGAGCGTTGTTTGTGAAATGAAACGTCCTAATGGAACCATCACAAACGAAATAAAGTCTTGCGCATCATTTAAAATAGCAGCTTTTATATCCGCAGTGTGGTTTGAAAAATGCCAGTCATAAGGTTGCTTTAAATACAGCTCAAAAATGCGCGCGCTAAAACCGTATCCTTCCTGCATATTGACGCGTGACGTACAATAAACGCTTACGGCCCGAAGGCATAAACCAAAGATATAAATTGATAATATCCCAGCAATTAAAGTTTCTGGCGTTAGGGGAATTACACTAAGTTTGAACGGTACTTCACCCTTTCCTATAAAGTTAACTAATGGAAAAATTGCTGCAATGCTGAGCGTTTCTAACAAAGATGCGATCATACTGAGGGCATATACACGCTTATATCGGTGCCAAGATTTTTCACCGATTAAGCTCTTAAGTCTTTGAATAAATTCATTCAAAACAAGTACCCTTGGGCTTAAAGCTGGGTGCGATTATATATAGGTTTGTGCCCTGTAAGATCATGCTAACCACTTACTACAGCTTTGAATTTGCTTAATATACGATCCCAGAAATCACGTTTCACTAACCGTTTGGCGTGCTTTCGATATACTTTGGTTGTCCAGTATTTATAGTTGAAAAGCCGCATCAACCGGTTGAAGAAAGCTATCATGAAAACCCAATGGTATCCCAATGAGCGCAGTTTAAACTCTGCTATTAGAAAGAACGAGCCAAATGAATTATAAATCGCACTTTTAGCATCGCGAAACACCCAATCAGATAGACTACGCCAAGAAATCCAAAGGTTTTTTGCGTTATTATTGGTGAAATACTGCTCTGTAAAAAGTTTTTGTTCTGGTGTCATTTTTTCATAAATCAATTCGCAATCGATCAACCCGCGAACTGAAATCCCACCGTCTAACGTGTCTCGATCATGTTTGAGTGTATGAACGAGTACATGAATTAAGTGGTTAACAAGGGTTGGTTGAACAAGATTGTCACAACCAGGAAGTGGCAGAGTTTCAGTTTCAAATGCCTTTGGAATTACATCCATATACATTGGGGAAACAGGTAAAAAATGTGGTTCTAAATGAACCAAATCGTTTACACGTACGCGAGGAGTTAGGTGGCTTCCACCCGAATTAAGAATTGTATTCGCGTCCTCATCAACCTTATTCTCCTGACCCTTGCCATTTATAGAATATCCTAAATCACCTAAAACTTGCAGTAACTTGGTATCTGTCGACAAGAAATCAATATCCGCCATGTTTCGCATTCCAAACGCGCAGTACAGGCCATCAAATAATTGAATAGCTCCTTTTAGTAATACTGGCTTGATATTAGTACCTTCTAAAGCGGTGTCGATTTGTTGTAATTGCGCCTTCAGGTGAATGTTACGTGCTACAAAATGCTTTGGCGGTTTAATACCAGAAACATCTATACCATTTTTAATGCAAAATTTTTGGCAATTCGCATCAGCAATCACGTTAGAAACAAGTGGTAAGACCTTTTGTGAGGTCGCCGTCTTAATAAAATTATCAAAGAATTTTTGAGTATAAACATAGCCAGATAGCAGATCACGCGTACCTGCGCCCTTTGCAACCGACAAACAAATTATCGAAAAATCTTGAATTCGCATCTGTATCCTGTCTGGTTTGTTATAATTTTTTACCATCAAAATGCTTCAATATCCACCACCAGAAGTGTTGCTAAATCGGGCGCTAAATAAAGCCTATCATCATCAATGAAAACTTCACGGATACGTGCCTCTACTTCTATTTTCTCCAAAGAGACGATGCGGTTCTTATCTAAGTCGCCCAAAACAATATAAAATGACTTAGCGCGCAATCCGCTGATTAACATACAATCCATGCCATCATATCGTCGTTTTATAATGCTAGGACATGGACTTATATCACTGGGCGCAATCGCTGGTATAAATGTAAATAATGGGTTTGTTATACCTACCATTTCCGGCGCAAAAGCAACCAGATCATCATTATTGTACTTGCTGCCCGCTGAATACAGCGGCCAGCCATAATTTTTGTTTTCTTCAAGGATGTTAATCTCATCGCCGCCTTTGGCGCCATGTTCAACAGCTACAATGTGACCATTAATAATCGCCATGCCCTGAAGGTTTCTATGACCTTTAGTGAAAATTGTTCTTTCACTTAAATCTATGCCACTCGCATTCTTGTTTATAGCGTATTTTAAAACCTTCCCATAAGGGCTGCTTTCATCTTGTGCTAAAAAACTAACCTTACCTCTTGTGACACTACTTGTAAGACCCAATGACATATACAAAATATTACCCTGAACAACATATCCACCGCCTAGATTATTGAAGTTCACATCCTCACCGCTATTGTCAACACAAGGATACCGATCAGCTGTCAGCATCTTATTCAGATTTACAAGCATCGCAAAAACGCACCCTTTACTAACCAACCCGAGCAGTGCAAAATTTGTGCCCTGAACCGTTAGAAGTTGCTTTAAAATAGGCTGGGTTTGCGCCTGAATATCAATTTTATTCTTCACAAGAAAATCGCCTAAATCGTATCCAGCAAACTTCAGGTCACCTTGCTGAACGGCAATGTAGCGCCTTTCATCTTCAACTTTAATTAAACCAGCAATGCGCTTAGTTTTGGCAGTTTTTATTGGGGTGAATGTGAATAAGAATTCATTTGCTAGAAACGAATTTTCAGGAAAGGTAATTTCATGGGTTGGTTTTGTCTCAACAAGCGCTAAATCCGTGCCCAAACGAGCAACAAATCTACTTACATAATTCGGCAATAAAAACTCTGCAGAAGCTGCACTTGTCAAAATTAAGCAAGCTATCAAAATATTTCTTTTCATAGGCTCAATTTATATGACTTCGATTGAAATACTAATCAATTATCTGTTCTAAAGCAACTTTAATGGATCGGATATGCGCCCAAATATACTTCTGATTGGTGCTGCTATATACTCTACAACCTGATACGCAAACGTGTTAAGAATGGTATGCTTATTATACCGATCAGCGAATGAATTTACACGGCAGCAAAATGAACAAACAAGGCGTAATTCAATTCTAGTAAATGGCGGACAGACAGTCCCCCACACTAATAACATAAGATACTGTTTTTGAATGTATTAAATTAATTACCACACATAAATACCCATCATGTACCACACAACGAAAGTAATATAAACAAGTCCAAGAAACGTCAGTTGAATTATAAATATAAAATGGGGCTGACCCAGATAACTCAAAAAAGGGGTTATCATGGGCAGTATGCGATCGTAATTGCTCACGGTCCATATGTGCTGCGTGTGAGCGGGGTTGGCAAATCGGACGTTCTTCCATCGCGACTGTCTCAAATTGGTAACCGCGTCAGACCGTGACTTCGTCCACGAGGTCGATTGCTTTTGATAAAGACGATGGAAACTCACCCAAGGAGCCGCGTATTGCTTGATAGAACGGCATTATAAAGCGCTCAAGAGCATTTGAAAGACCACTTTTGACTTGCAGGCTGTAACTTTCGCCAACGCAGCCAATGACCGCCCAAGTTACCAAGTCGGCTTCCGGCCGAGGGTGTGTGAAAAGAGTTCTGCGTGGGTCTCTTTTGCCTGATGCCCGGTTGATTTTCAGTTTTAAATAAACTGGGCGTGATTTTGGATCGGTGGACGTCCTGTGGGGGTATATTGGCCGTGCTGCGTTGAGCAAAAGGAATTTGGGGTAGCATTAGCCCCTCAAACAGCCTTGATTGCTGCCATTAGCGAACCAAATCCAATGATATTAAGAACCCGCTTGAAGTTGTAGGCTAGCACATGAAGGCTCATTTCGGTGGATACCTTTTCTCGCGTTCGGGTCAGAAAGTGGGTTGCTCCCATCCAGGCTTTTATAGTTCCGAAAGGGTGCTCAACTGTCGATCTGCGGATTGCCATGGCGTCAGGTTTTGCTTCCAGCCTGCGCTCAATGTCATCCAACACATCCTCGTGTTCCCAACGCCGGATACGGCGCAGTTTTTCTGTCGTGCAGCGCGGCTTGAGGCGGCAGCTTGAACACGCAGTTAGATGCCGGTAGAAGTTCACCTCGGTGCTTTGACGATCAGAACGATGAGCGCCCTTGGTTAGTTGCTGGCCTGCGGGGCAGATATAGACATCGTTCTCGACATCAAAGATAAAATCCTGCTTGATGAAAAACCCGCGTTTGGTACCGCTCGATGTTAACGGCTTGGGCACATAAGTTGTGATGCCATTGTTGGCGCATTCAAGCAGTTGTTCGCCGCTGTAATATCCCCGATCTGCAACAACGGTTACTTCCTCAGTTCCTGTTGCAGAGCGTGCCAGTTTTGACATCGGCGCCAATTGGCCCCGGTCGCTTCCTGAGGTTGCCACTTCATACGTCACGATTATATGGTGTTCAGCATCAACCGCAGCTTGAACATTATAGCCAACAATGCCTGATCCGCGGTGCCTCATTGAACGTGCATCAGGATCGGTTAATGAGACCTGATTGTCAGGCGACTTTTGCATCTCTACTTCGATGGCTTTCAGTTCCACCATCTGCTCCTTGAGTTTGGCAATGCGTTCCTGCAACCGCTCAACCTTTGCCACGGGCATCGCAGGTTCGTTGCGGTCAGCGTCATCAAGTTTCGAGAGGTAGCGTGTTATACTTGCCTCGACATCCTCCATCCGCCGCTTCATCTTGGCAGGCGTAAAGTTTTTGTCACGATTGTTAACCGCTTTAAACTTTGAACCATCAATCGCTACGACACCGCCGTCCAATAACCCCACTTGGCGGCATAGCATGACAAACTAGCTGCAGACCTTTTTAATAGCCTTGCCGTTATCTCGACGGAAGTCCGCAATCGTTTTGAAGTCCGGTGCAAGGCGACCAGTTAGCCACATCAACTCGACATTACGGCCAGCCTCCAATTCCAGTCGGCGACTCGAATGGATGCGGTGGAGGTAACCGTAGACATAAAGCTTCAGCAAAACCGATGGATGATAACCAGGACGCCCCGTATTCGCGGCACCCACAAAACCGATACCCAACAAATCAAGCGCATCAACAAAAGCATCAACCGCGCGAACCAGATTATCCTCACCAACAAAATCTTCAAGATGATCAGGAAAAAGCAACCCCTGTTCCCGATCAATACCTTCAATGAACCGCTTCATTAAAACTCTCCTGCTTACACAAAAACAATAACAGATTTACACGTTTTCACACACCCTCGGCCCTAACCTGCCTTTCGAGTGCAGATACATTGCAAGGTTGTGATTTCCCGAAAGCAGACATTGCTTTGTCCAATTTCGGGCCAGTTACCATTTCCACAACAATACGATGTCAGTTCTGAACAGAATTTCAAAACCGCGATAGAGGCACAGTTACCCCAGCTTACAATCCCGATGTTGGGGCTACCCAGCCTAGCGGTTTTCACTGGATTTAGTGGAAAAACCCCACTTGAAGTACAATTAACCGCTGGCCGTTACCGTGAAGATATACTATTCGCCGCTGAGGCATCAATCGAACGCGGTGGACCATCACCAAGCGCTATTGATCCACAGTTCCATTGAGGTGGATGCAAAGCCACAAAATCCACACTGCCTGATATCAGACAAACATGGGATGCAAAAAGGTTTAGACAGGGTTTTCAACCGAATATGCATTTAGTGTGTTGCATGCTATCGTTAGATTTTTGAGAGGCAAAAATGGCAGATACGGGTTGTAGAAAAGTACCTAAACGGGCCGAAATAGTGATCGTAGGTGCTGGTTTCGCTGGCATGTACTTGCTTAAGTTGATGCGTGACAACGGGTTCGACGCCGTGGCGCTAGAGCAAGGCGGCGGCGTGGGGGGAACTTGGTATTGGAATAGGTACCCAGGTGCGCGGTGCGATATAGAATCGATGCAGTACAGCCATAAGTACCTGCCCGAACTCGAACAGCAATGGAATTGGTCGGAACGATATGCCGCCCAGCCCGAAATCCTCGCATATGCCAACGAGATTGCGGATCGGTTGGAAATTCGCAGCAACATCTGTTTTGAACGGCAGGTGACTGCGGCACACTATGATGAAGCCGCCCAAGAATGGGAAATTAACTGCAGCACGGGCGAAACTGTGTGCGCGCGTTTCTACATTATGGCAACGGGGTGCCTTTCGGTGCCTAATCAAGTGGACTTCCCTGGCATGGCCAGTTTTACTGGGCCCACCTACCAAACTGGTCAATGGCCACACGTTCCCGTGGACTTCACTGGCCAACGTGTGGCGGTGATCGGAACAGGGTCATCTGCAATCCAGTCTATCCCACAAATCGCGAAACAAGCAGCCGAGTTGACTATTTTTCAACGCACGCCCAACTACGCAGTACCCGCAAAAAACAGAGCACTTGACGAGGCAGAACGGGCCGAGATCAAAGCTCAATACGCAAACCTACGCAGGGAACAGGCCGAAAGCTTTGCCAACATTGCGGGTGGCCTGCCATTGGGTAAAGCCGCCGACACAACTTATGAAGAACAATGGGATGAATATCAGCGCCGTTGGGACGAAGGTGGCATTCTCTTCAACGGGGCCTTCAGGGACGCCATGTTCGACAAGACGGCCAACGAAATTGCCGCAAAGTTCGTACGTGCAAAAATTCGCGAAACAGTCAACGATCCCGCAACTGCTAATCTGCTATGCCCGACCAATACCCTAGGGGCCAAACGGCTTTGCGTTGATATCGACTACTTTGAAACCTACAACCTGCCGCATGTGCACTTAGTGGATATCTCAAAAAATCCTCTATCTATCACGCCCGAGGGTTTGAAAATGGATGGCAAAACCTATGAGGCCGATGCCATCGTTTATGCTACTGGTTTCGATGCAATGACAGGGGCACTCTTACGTGCCAACATCTGCGGGCGTAAAGGCAAACCGCTACATGACCATTGGGCCGAAGGACCGCGCACCTATTTGGGCCTTGCTATCAACGGCTTCCCAAACCTCTTCACTGTAACAGGCCCCGCCAGCCCCTCGGTATTTACCAACATGCTTCCGACGATTGAACAGCACTGCGAGTGGATCACCGATTGCATTTGCACCTTGCGAGAGAAAGGTCAGGTTGAGATCGAAGCCGAGTTAGATGCCGAAAACTCCTGGATGGAGCATAACCGAAAAGTAGGCGAAGCACATCTACGATCCTCATCCGCGAGTTGGTACACAGGCGAAAACATCAAAGGTAAACCCGTTGGTTTCATGCCCTATATCGGCGGGTTTCCAAAGTACCGAGATAAATGTGAAGAGGTCGTTTCTAACGGTTATCATGGTTTTCGCACCATCTAATCTGGCACGCGATGATAACTTTTGCTTGGTGAATGTAAAGCGGGTAACGACGCTAATACATTACAGTCAAGCGGATGGTTTCTGGGTTTATTTAACAATGCCGAAAGGCCTTTTGTGTAGTCATCCAACAAAATTGGATATTCGCACAAGAACAGCCAACATTGCCAGACAAGACCAGTAGGTTGATTGTTGACACTCTCGTTCATTTCTTTGTACACATTCAAAACATTTTGGCGCGATGTGGTAGTATTTAGCACAGTAGAGAGATTACTTTTGGCCAAGTTCACCACTGATATTCAAGCAAATGTAGCTTCAGGAAAAAAGCGTTTTATCCAATCTTTGTTGTTTACGCTTGTACAGGGTCTACAGCCTTTCTTGTTGACCATTATCGTGGCATCCATCACCGTGCCAGCGGAGTTTTCAATCTATCGTTACGTATTAATCTCTCTGAGTGTTTTGGTGATGTTTGCTAATCCAGGATTTCAAATTACAGCCACCCGAATGTTCGCAAGCTATGATGTAAACGCATCAGATCAGGTCGCGCCGTTGGCATTTACCTGGTTGTTATCTTTAACTTTTTCAGCAGTAACCGCGGTGGTCATTCTTGTGTTACCGCAAACAATTTTTGCTGTCGAAGGCCATGTTCCAGTAGGTACTTTGGCGTTGTTGTTATCGACGGTGGCGGCACAAGCTGTACCGCGCGGAGCACTTATTGGAAAAAGACGGTTGGATCTTGTTTTGATCGCCGATGTTATTGGTTTGATAACCGTAATTTTGGGCACATGGTTCGCCGCACGAACCTATTCCTATCATGGGGCCCTGTTGGCGTTGGCTTCTTCCAATATAGTAGTGCTGATATTTTTATCGACAGCGTTGCTTCGTTTGGAAACATTGAAACGAATGCATATAAACTTGAAGCTCGCCAACGGTAAATCGCATCTAAAAAAAATTGTCGTTCAAACTCTGCCGCTAGGGGTATCTAGCCTAGCATATGCAATCATGCTTTGGATGATTTCTGGGCTGCTTTTAGAGCAATACAAAGACCCGCTGGTCTTCGCCGTTTATAGTATTGGTGTTCAATGGTTTATGCTTGCCAATATTCTTAGCAAGGTTTTGTGCCCAGTACTGTTACCTGACGCTTCGCGCGAAATGTCCGGTGGAAAGTTAGGTGCCCAAGACAAAAATCATAAGCGCCTACTTTTTGCTTGCGTTGCAGTGGGGCTGTTCGTCATTTGTCTTGCACTAATAACAAGCTTTGCTGGGCCGCTCTTAATTGGTTTATACAGTGATAAATATGCAGGGTACGAAAATATTTTGACAGTATTTGTCCTTGCGGCACTGCCAATGGCACTTCTGAGTGTTGTTGGCATACAAGCCGTCGCGGTAAATGCTCAGCGCATCTGGATGATGGCAGCGTTAGTACAATTAGTTGTCGCGGTAATCGTGACATGGGCAAGAATAGATCTAGGGGCCATAGCGGGTGCCTTGGGGCTGGCCATCGGTGCTTGCGCTGCGATGGCCATCATCGTATTTCATCTGAAAAGGAAACGTTTGTTGTGATTGAGGTCAATAGATTACTTTGGATTTGTACTTTTTTTGCATTGGTCTTTGGCATTGGTATCTTTAATCCAAATGCTGCAAAAGCTCACAATTTAAACGAAACATACATCTATGTCGACGTTAAGGAGGCAGAAGTGTCTGGCCGTATCGAAATGCGGCGAGCGGATTTAAATATTGCCTTCACGTTAGATATAAACGGCGATGGTGAGGTTCCAGATGCAGAAATAGAAGCGGCCAAAGAGCGGATATTCAGTGCATTTAATAAAAGTCTAACCTTTGACATATCTGGTATTGTTCCAAAAATCACGTTTACCCACACCACTAACCTTGGCGAGGGTATTAATGGTTTTGTATTGTTTCATTTTGACCTCGATTATAAGGGGCCAATACCTGATGAGATTGGCGTCAAGTATCAAAGCACTTTCAGTCAAGCTCTGATCGGGCATAGTGCTATGGTCATTCTGCATAGCAATTATCGTACCGGGCTAGACAAAAATGAAGCCTCGGTTAGTCACATTTTTTCAAGCGGCTCTGAAACCGCCCATATCAATCTTTTGGGTGAAAAACCATGGTCAGTATTTGGACGCTTCGTAAAGTTAGGTTTTTGGCACATTCTGATTGGCTTTGACCACGTTGCTTTTCTGCTGGCGTTGCTTCTGCCATCAATCTTGATTGCGCGTGCCAACATCTGGCATCCTGCTGATACTGTGCGTGAAGCGGGGTGGTCCATTGTTAAAATAGCGACGACGTTTACGGTTGCACATTCAATAACGCTATCTTTAGCCGCGCTTGGGGTTTTCGTGCCATCGGTAACAATAATCGAAAGCTTGATCGCCCTATCTATCGTTGCCGCCGCCGCTTTAAATATCTTTGCCGTCCGTCCTGCACTGACCCTTCCCATTGTTTTTGCATTGGGATTGTTGCACGGTTTTGGGTTTTCATACGTAATGGAGCCACTTGGGGTAGCACGTCAGACACTTGTCCAATCACTTATTGGCTTCAACATCGGGGTCGAATTGGGGCAGCTTTCAATCATCACCCTCGTCTTTCCTGTTTTGTTTATATTGCGACGTCAACGATGGTACCTACCCGTCATCCTTCGCGGGGGGTCTCTATTGTTGATCGCAGTCGCATGCTATTGGTTTGGTGCCAGAGCAATTGTTCTTCTTCAATCATTACTACAGATTTAGGTGGGATGCGTAATGACTGAAAAAATGACTTCCTCCAGCGACCTTTTTGAAGGAACAATTCCCGAAGTTCTAATGCGTTCTGCTAAGAGACACCCGCATAAGGATGCCTTCATCTGCGGAACTGACCATCTAACCTATGCCACCACCGTACAACGGATGAGACAGCTTGCTGGCGTTTTGATGCGGATGGGTTTAGGGCGCGGGGATCGCGTAGCAATTTATTTGAACCAATCACTTGAAAGCGCCATCGCGATCTACGGAGTGATGCACGCAGGCGCAGCCTTTGTACCAATTGATCCGAACACACCGTTAGATAGAATGCGCACCATTCTTGAAGAATGCGACATCCGACACATTATTAGCCATGAACCAAAACGTGCGGAACTTGTAGAATTGTTAAGGGCCCCAAATAAAATTGAGGCGGTTGTTGGTGTAACCGATCTGGCTAACATAACCACTTTTGGCTGGGATGCATTGCCCGCAGAAGATGCGTTCGACGGGCCTATCATCACATCAGAAGATTTATCCTACATTATGTGGACCTCTGGGTCGACTGGTAAACCTAAAGGGATGACACATGTACATCGCAACGGGTTGATTTACGCAGGTATGCTGGCAGAAACACATGATCTGCGTGCATCTGACCGATTTCTAGGATTGTCGCCACTACATTTCGATATGTGTGTGATGGATTATATTGCCGCTTCGTTAGTTGGGGGAACTACAATCATCGTACCTGAAAGCGTGGCCAAGCTTCCCGCTGCAGTTGTCAGGCTTGCCGCCGAACAAAAAACAACAATCTGCTATACCGTGCCCTTCGCAATGATACAAATGTTGCGCTTAGGTGCAATGGAACAACATGACCTGACGGCTATAAGGTGGATGATTTTTGGCGGAGAGAATTTTCCTGCAGCACAGCTGCGCGCTATTATGGAACAGTTGCCCAATGCACGTTTCGCAAATGCCTTTGGCCCCGCGGAAACACATCAAATTTCGTCGTTCACAATTGAAAAACCCCCTGAGGACGGAGAGCTGATTTCAGTGGGCCGCCCTTGGCGAACACTTGAAGCACTAATTTTGGACGATGATGATCAACCCGTTGCAAACGGCGAAGTTGGTGAACTTTTAGTGCGCAGCCCCAGCCAGATGCTTGGTTATTGGGGCGATGCGGAACGCACAAATGAGGTTTTACATCGTAGGCATCTTGCGGGAACACTTGAGCAGACATTTTACCGCACGGGCGATCTGGTTCAGATGGATGAATGTCAATTGATGTATTTTATTGGTCGTAAGGGCCGGCAGATCAAGTTGCGTGGTTTCAGGATCGAACTTGATGAGATTGAGGCGGTACTCTGCGCGGTTTCTGGTGTCAGCGAAAGTGCCGTAATGAGCGATGCCTCGAATACATATCTTATAGGTTTTGTTCTGGGCGCGTCTGATGTTACACTCGAAACTTCAATACTTATGAAAGCTTGTCGTAACACTCTTCCCCCACAGGCCGTACCAAAAGTATTACATATCTCGACGGCGTTCCCTCGGACAGGGACAGGAAAAATAGATCGCAAAGCGCTTCTATCATCTTTGGCCCCCCTACCCGCGCACATAATTGATACAAAAAATAACAAGGCAGACCTCTGATAGACAACACAATAATATCGCGGAAATTTGAAAGCTTTCTTGCAAGTTCCGAAATGGCCGGACGTTCTGTCGCCCATGACGAAGATTTGTTGATGACAGGTGCTTTGGACAGCTTAAGCGTTGCGCGCCTTATCACTTTTATCGAAACACGCTTTGAAATAACGGTTCCCATTGCTGATGTTTTACCCGAAAACATGGGCACTATTGATGCGCTGACCTCCTATATAATTTCGAAAAATACAATCTGATGTTAAAGCGTATCATTCATCTTAATCGAACTCAGCGTTCACTTCTCGCATCGCATCTTGCTAACCCGAATAAAGGGCATCAAAATGCAGCACTTGTTGTTCGTATAGGCGGCAAGGTAGATCCCAGAAAACTAAAGCAGGCTTTTGGCAAAGTTGTTATGGCTTCTGATGCTCTGCGTACGTTGATTAAGGGTAGCAATGACACCCAAGTCGCGATTTCTGATGTGGTCCCGGTTCCCACTGAAGTTGTTGAACAAGATCAAGAGGAATTTGAAATCTGGGCTAAGAGCCGAGCAGCACATGCTATGGATCTTGCACAGGGTTGTTACGACAGCCGCATCGCACGGCACAAAGACGACTCTGTGAGTTGGTTTATTAATATCCATCACATTATTAATGACGCATATTCAGCTAAGACCGTATTACAAAAAGTTGAAGAAGCCTATGAAGGGGGTGCAATTTATGTTCCCTCATATTATCAAGAAAATCCTTTCGAGAACGCAGCCGTTGCAAACAAGACTATTGCTTATTGGCAAGACCTGCCGCCAACTGAAAAGCTTGAACGGCTCTATGATCATACATTTCAGGGGGATGGCTCGGCTTTAAACATCACTCTTAAAGGTGTTTCTCCGCAGGTACAAAATGCTTTAAAACAAGACTACAAACTTCTAACCCCAATGCTAAGTGAAACTGTATTTTGGGCGTTTTGCTGTGCGGCTTATTTATACCGTATTTCAGAGGCAGAAGAATTTACTATCGGGATGACTGTCAGTCATCAAGCGCACAAAGAATTTCGCGACTCAATAGGCCCAATGTTCGAAATATTTCCAGTCCCTATTTCAGTCCCTTCAGATGCCACATTCCAAAGCCTACATGCAGAAGTTGCCAAATCAGTTATGACTACTTTGGGGCATGCTCATGTGGGGTCTGCCCCGACAACGGAGATGAGCGCAGTAGTAAACATCATTCCTTCTTCTGCAATGCTTGAAAGTTTTTTGGGCCATCCTGTTTCAATCAGCTATCTGCAATCTGGTGCTATCGATCCAGCTCATGCTTTACGCTTTCACGTTAGCCCTTATGCTGCTGACGTCGACACGCCAGGACCTACTTTGTCACTGGATATCGCGCGTGACGCAGCCGGTAGCTGCAATCCCGACAAAATCAAAGGGCACTATGAGCGGTTGATTGAACTGGCTGCTACCAACCCCAATGCGGTCATCAAAGATGTTGATATCTTGTCTTCCGATGAACATGACAAGCTTGCGAATTGGTCCAAGCCCACTACCAAGCCAAAATCACTTATATTGGTCGATCGGCTTAGATCAACACTTGCAGATAATTCCAAGATTGTTTTGACCGAAGACGACAAACAGTTAAGCGGAGCCGATCTTTGGCTGTGGGCACAGGCAGTTGCCACATACCTTGAACAATCGAATGCGCCCGTGCGGGTTGGTGTGGAACTTCGCCCATCAATTTCTGCCGTCGTTGCTATTTTTGGCGTCGCTATTTCCGGACGGTCATTTGTTCCGATTGCTACCGATTTACCGGATGAAAGACGCGCAGTAATTGTCCGCCAAGCTAAACTAGAACTGATCTTTGATGATCCAGCAATGATAGAAAGGTTAAAAGACGGGCCTGTTTTAACCTTACCAACACCACAGCAAGACGCAGAAGCCTATGTTCTATTCACTTCAGGATCAACAGGCACACCGCGTGGTGTTCCGATTACCTTTCAAGGGCTAGAAGCATATCTAACGCATGCACTATCAAACTATTTCAAGCATGTAGAGCACCCTGTTGTGCCGCTCTTTGGTTCGCTCGGCTTTGATCTTACACTGACCTCACTTTTTGCGCCAATATTGGCCGGGGGTGAAATAATTGCCTTCCCAGACCATCCTGCCGTCGCCATGTGGCAAATAGCGGCTGAGGGCCGCATCAACTGGATGAAAGCCACACCATCGCATTTAGACTTATTTCTACGTTCACTCGCTGGAACACACGGTTTACGTACTGTTATCGTAGGTGGCGAAGCGTTCGCGACATCTTTAGCACATGCAATGATTGATCGCTCTGGAAACAAAACTATTCAACTATTGAACGAATATGGCCCGACCGAAACAGTTGTAGGCTGTATGCTACACGAAGTAACAAATGATGACCTGAAAAACACTAGTACCATCCCTATTGGTTGCGCCATTTCTGGGGTCGGACTTAAGATAATGGATGGTTTTGGGCACCCTGTGTCTCTAGGCGCATTGGGTGAGCTATGGATCACGCATGACACCATTTTTGCACACTATCTCGACCACTCGCCAGCGGCATCAGGCATAAATATCCACGATCAGCACAAGTACTATCAATCAGGTGATCTGGTTCAAATTAACGATGATGGGGTAATGTTTTATCAGGGCCGCATTGACGAACAACTCAAAATCGGCGGTGTTCGCATCGACCCAGTCGAAATTGAAACGGCACTTATGTCCCATCCTGAAATAGAACAGGCGGTTGTTCGAAGTTGGCACCCAACAAACGCGCAAATTAAAGCCAGCTGTGTAAGATGTGGTCTTCCTGATACAGTCCCTGACCACGGGATAAACGATGCCAGCGTGTGTAAGACATGTATCGACTATGATAAGATACGCGATCAAGCGCAAATATGGTTTAGATCACCTGACGAACTGCAAGACATTTTAACATCCGCAGGAAGACATACAAAGACCACACAACCAGTGATGCACCTTCTGAGCGGCGGTAAAGACAGTACTTATGCGCTCTACCGATTGGTTGATATGGGGTGCCGCCCTTATGTCGTGACATTAGACAACGGTTTTGTTTCCGAAGGCGCAAAAGACAACATTGACCGCGTTATCGCGCATCTTGGCCTTGAACACGAATACCTAACGACACCATCCATGAACGAGATATTTAGGGATAGTCTTACCCGTTATTCTAATGTCTGTAACGGTTGTTACAAAACAATATATACGCTCGCTACCAACCGCGCAAACGAGCTGGGTATCCCTGTAATCATCACGGGGCTTTCGCGAGGCCAGCTATTTGAAACGCGCCTTGCGCCGCAACAGTTTTCCAACGCATCCTTTGATTCATCAGAGATTGATCGCGCTGTGCTAGCCGCACGCAAACGCTATCATCGGGCGGATGATGTAATATCCCAACTACTCGACACTTCAGCATTTGAAGATGACAAGCTTTTCGAAAACATAGCCTATGTTGATTTCTACCGATATGTAGACGTTCCTATTTCCGAGGTCATAGATTACCTTACACACAAAACCGACTGGAAGCGGCCAACAGATACTGGCCGTTCAACTAATTGCTTGGTAAATGAAACGGGCATTCACACCCACATTGCTGAACGCGGCTTTCACAATTATGCCATCCCCTATGCCTGGGATGTTCGCCTAGGTCACAAAACCAGAGCCGAGGCAATGGAAGAACTGAACGATGTGTTTGATTTACCGCGAATTTCGGATCAACTTGAACAAATCGGGTATAAACCAAATGACCGATCTATTCTGACAGCGTGGTTTATACCGCGAAAAGACAGGTCTGATACAACCCCCTCATCATCTGATCTACGCTCATTTCTTGCCGATATCTTGCCAGCACATGCCATCCCGCAAAGTTTCACCCCTGTTGCATCCATCACCCTTACAGCAAATGGCAAGGTTGATTTTACTACTCTGCCAGTGCCCGCACGCACGGTGCAACCGCGTGTGGATGTTCTTGCACAAGCAGTCACGCCGTTACAGGAAACCATCGTGACCGAATGGGAACGCATTTTGGGCCAGTCCCCCATTGGTCTAGATGACGATTTTTTTGTCTTGGGGGGCGACAGCCTGCTTGCGATCAATATGGTTTTTCAACTTCAAAACAAACTTGATCGCCACATATCAGACAGTTTTGCCTTCCAGTTTACCACCCCACGCTCACTAGCAGAAGTGCTTGATAACCTTACTGCGGTAGCTTCGTCAAAACCAGACTTGGGCGAAATATCGGCCTTAGATAACACAGAAATTGCGCCAGAAATGACCGCATTAGAAGAAGCCATCTTTCTTGACCAAAAAACCCGCCCTGATGCCCTACATTATAATGTAGGTCGCATTTTCTACCTGCCTGCGTCAGTGTCATCGGAACATCTAGTAAACGCCATACAGAAGTTTGCGGCACGCACTAAGCCACTTTTCTGGAGCTATGGTAGCACCCGCCACCGATTGGATGAAAATCACCTAGTCGAAATCACCACAGAAACCTTAACTTGTAGGCGTGAAGATTTAGAAGAAAGCCACGCCAATTTATTGGTAAAGGCGTTTGACCTAAAAAACGGGCCATTATTGCGTGCGGCAATTCAACCGTTGAACGACGGAGAAATAGCTCTTTTGGTGATGGCGCATCATGTTACTTGTGATCACGCCAGTTTCAACGTGTTAATGCAAGAAGTTGCGACCTATATCGAAACCGGTGCTTTTTCCGGTGATGCGCCTGATCATGCATCGGTTTTTTGTGAAGCGTTTCCAGATAACGACCCCGAAAGTAACTTATTCTGGAGTGATAGAATTTTCACCACTCCGTCGCCATTGCGCACTCAAAGCCTATGCAACACGTCCCCGCAGGGCAAATATTTAGAATGGCCAGTGTCGCTTCCTGTGGCAACCAGCAATAGCGGCACAACAATGGCCGCCCGTGCTTTGGCGGCTGCAGCGACTGCAATTTCACCTTTTCTTGAAGGCCAAACCGTTGATCTTGGTCTTGTCACTGGGCGTGAAACGGAAATTGGGTCGCGCGTATTTGGCGGGCTTATTAACACAGTGCCGATTGAGCTAAGCATTAAACCTAGAGATACCATCCAAAAGTTTACAAAGACGATACAGCAGACAATGGGTGAAGTCCTTGCAAATCGCAAAGCGCCTCTAACGAAAATCGTAGAGTTACAAAGGGCCGCAGGTAAGAATTTTTCGGTGCCGCGCTTTCTTGTTTCTGTAGTCGAGCCTGGAAAGGCTAAACTAGGATCACACATGATAAGTGATGGTCATCTGCACGCGGGCGGTGCCGTACGCCCAATAACGCTTTTCGTTGTTACATCTCCCAACGACCTACGTCTCGGCATAGAGTATGATCGTGGAATGATTTCAGATGTTGTGGCCGCACAAGTTTCCGATATGTTTACTGCAGCCTTCCTTGCGGCATCTAATCGGGCACCTCGAACACTCGAAACCCTTACTCAAGATGTATCTAAGCCAAGCAAAGTGATAGCGAAGCCGCTAAATGACAAAACACCGATTTTGGCGCAAATTTTAAGCGCAGCGACGCGCGACCCGTCGGCGCTGGCAATAGTTTCCACATCTGTCGACTGGAATTGGAACGCGCTTATTGCACACGCTGAAGCAATTTCAGCGCAGTTACACGAGCGTGGAATTCAACCCGCTGATCGCATTGCAATCGCATTGGAACGTGGGCCGCTATATTTGGCGGCGATCTTAGCCAGTATGGGCCACGGGGTTGGATATGTTCCGTTAGACATAGGCTATCCTGACAGCCAAATTTCCCGCACCCTTAGCGAAGCTAAGCCGCGACTTGTACTACGGCATACTGGTGACGGTATGATTATCACAGATGCAGGCATCGACGGTATACCCTGGGATGAATTAAGTCGCACACCCCTTCAACAACAAGACCCTGAAACGGTCGCCTACACTATGTTCACATCGGGTAGCACAGGCACACCTCTGGGTGTACCCATCACTCATGGGCAGCTGGCACATAGTACTAATGCAAGGGTTCAAACCTATACGCATTCACCTAGGCGGTTTGCGCTTCTTTCAAGCTTGGCCTTTGATAGCTCTGTTGTAGGGGTTTTTTGGACTTTGGCCACTGGGGGTACGATTGTAATCCCAGACAAAAACGAAATGCGCGACCCTAAGTTTCTGTCCACTTTGCTAGCAACAGGGGCTGATACTGTTTTGCTAGTGCCAACTCTTTACGATGTTCTGCTTGATCTTGCTATGTCAGAAAAATGGCCTGACACGGTCATTCTAGCAGGTGAGGCATGCCCAACATCGGTGGCTGAAAAGCATTTCTCATTATTCAAAGCTTCCACGCTTACCAATGAATATGGCCCAACCGAGGGCACTGTGTGGGCACTTTATCACCATATTAGCCCAACAAATAAGGCTATACCCATTGGCTTACCTGTGCCAGAATGTTGGGCCGCAGTGGTTGACGAAACAGGTATGATCTTACCTGCTGGAGTTAAAGGCGAACTTGTGATTGGCGGGCCGCAAATAACCAAAGGTTATATCGGTGGCAAAGCGCAAGATGCTAAACGGTTTACTAGGCCCAACGGGACCACACTACCAGAGGGGCCATTGTTCTTCACAGGTGATAAAGCTGTTTTTAATGGTGAACATTTCGAATTCCTCGGGCGAGCTGATGATCAGATAAACATCGGGGGTATTCGGCTTTCACCTATCCCATTAGAAACCGAATTGATGAAGCAATCAGGCGTGCAAACCGCTGTTGTTGTCGCTTTTGATAAACACAATGAAGAAGGTACCACTGTTGCCGACGATATTTCTTCGGATGCTGTGATGGTGGCACACTTAGAGACCTCAAAGCAAGGTCTTGATGCACAGCTGCGCGAAGCAATGGCGCATAATTTTCCGATTGGTCAAAGGCCTGCACATTACGTTTATCACAATCAATTTCCACGATTACCAAACGGGAAAATTGATCGTCGAAAATTGACTTCGATGGCCCCTCGCCCGTTGAGTAAGCCCCTTAAATCCTACAACGATACAGACGCTCAGGAATTTTCAATAAAACCGCATGCTGACTTGGAAACGCTCGTTTTATTGTGTTGTGAAACTCTTAACTCGACAACTTTTAATGCAAACGACAATTTTTTTGAGCACGGTGGATATTCGCTTGTGGCACTTAGATTGCTGCTAAAAATTGAGGATGTCTTTCAAGTTACTCTTTCTACCGCAACAATTTATGAGGAACCTACGCCTAGGGGTTTTTATGCAAAATACCTCGCCAATTCAGATAGCAATACCAGCTTGGTAAATAAATCGGTGCTCGGCCCAAAACCTTTTGTCGTCCCGTACAATAGCAAAGGCACTGGTGCCGCTTTCTTTGCGATACACAGTTTGGAAAAAAATGGAGCGCTATTTAGAGGCTTTGCAAAAAATCTATCCACTGAACACCCATTCTACGGTGTAGGAGAAAGTGGCGCGGTCAGCTTAAACTCTAATTGGGTGTCAAACTCAGACGGGCCCACAGAGGTTGCTGATCAAGCTGCTATCTATGTTGAAGAAATACTTAATCTCAAACCGTCTGGGCCGTTGGTCATTACAGGCTCTTGCTTGGGGGCCCTTTACGCTTACGAAGTAGCACAACAACTGTCAGCGCGAGGACGGCAACCTGATCTATTGCTTTTGCTTCACGACTTACATGCGCCATACATCGGCACACGGGAGTTGCATCGTAGGGAAATGTGGTTTCGTAAAAGGCTTTCACAATTACACAAAAACGGACTGCGTTCAATTCCCCGGTTTATCCAAAAACTACCTGCACTGGCTTCACGTTCTAAAGCGAATTTGACGCGTCAAATTGAGATACTTTATCTCAAGCGGGCGAAAGCAAATGGAAAGGAGTTGTCTAAACGCATGAGGGATCGTGATTTTGTTGAACGCTCTTATCTGTCCTCCAAACAATATACATATGAACCTTACGCTGGCCGAACACTCATCGTCCGAGATCCAGACAATACGTTTTACGACCCTGAGTCCCCGACAAGTGGGTGGGATAGCTTATTACCAGATAGTAACTATTATTTTGTACAAACTAAGGGCTTTAACTCGATGTTCCAAGAACCTGTGATCGGCAAAGTAGTGGCACAGGTAGAAGGTGAGCTTTCTAACGTTAAAGCTAATAATAGCCATGCTGTCACTGCACCTCGAATTCAGGCCGGATTCAAGCACAAGATTACGTTAGATATCACGGATGATAATTTTGTTGCGGCCCCCCGTAGCGCACAGCGTGATTGGCTCTTACGGCAACGTCTTCGCGAGCTATCACAAGACCTAGATCACCTTGATGGGGAAGCCCATAATATGGTCGCCGCGACTGGCGCAATAGAGATGAATGATCGCGCCCATATAGAACTCTCACCCGACGAGATCATGGAGGATTGGCAGATCCCACTTATGAAACGTATGGCCGAGGTTATAGCAGGCCCTGGGGGGCATATTCTTGAAATTGGATTTGGGCGCGGCATCCTGTCGGATTTCGTCCAAAGCCACAATGTTCAATCTCATACGATTGTGGAATGTAATCCGCATGTCATTGCGGACTTCCACAAATGGAAAGCTTGTCAAGGCGACCGTGATATCCGTTTAATCGAAGGGCGGTGGGAAGATGTTGCAGAACAGTTTGGTTTATATGATGGCATTCTGTTTCACACCTATCCACTAGACGAAGAAGAGCTAATTGAAGCATTGGCGACAACCACAACTTTTGCTGAAACATTCTTTGCCACAGCTTCTAAAAGCCTCAAACTTGGCGGACGCTTCACTTATTTCACCAATGAGGCAGACAGCCTAAGTCGCGGACATCAACGTGCGCTCCTTGATCATTTTGGGCGGTTTTCAATATCAAGCTTAAATGACTTAAACATTCCAGATCACACTGCCGATGCCCACTGGTACAATACCATTACTGTCGTTGAGGCTATCAAAACGGTGCTGACTGAATAGCCCCTTGTCTATTCAAATTTTGTTGCCATATGGCCCTGCCTTTTAAGGCAAGGCCAATCACATCCTATCAAGCAAAGATAAAGTCATTGACCTGAGCCCCAAGTTTCCTCCAGCGTTATTAGAGTCCTTGGTTTGATTTTGATGGCCTTATGCAGCCAGTTTGTCCACCCTATATTTCTCTACAGATTCGGATGGGGTTAAGTTTCCTATCGATGAATGTGGCCTGTGGTGATTGTAATCTTCCCTCCATTTTTCCAGTTCCTCACGGGCATCATTCAACGAGCTTAACAAGGTTTGGACCTGTCACGGAATTGTGCCGCTCCTTTAACCGCGTATTATGCGCAAAAGGA
>OJDV01000044.1_pt1 | contig 98532 bp, 94 predicted proteins | sample 1592911 | NCBI WGS metagenome assembly OJDV01 (sample SAMN05416860, study PRJEB24817) | seawater metagenome | isolation source: Sea water | place: Canada:Atlantic | collected 2013-11
CGAGATTTCTGCCTGTCTCGTGGGCTCGGAGATGTGTATAAGAGACAGCATCAACTCCGTAGTATCAGACACGTAAGCAGAACTGATCAGGGATCAGACTTGGTCATTTTTCGTGTAGATCTCTCAGGGAAAGGTGTATCTACGAGGCGTGGAAGTTTGGCTGATATCGGGGTTAAGACAGACATGCATCAAAGGAAATTTGGCATCCTGTTCCAATTGCGCATCGCCTGTGGAAAGCTAGTAAGTTCTGTCAGCCGACACAAATACCCGGTAATGAAATTCCTTTTGTCGTTCTGGCTTGTCCCAGCAATCCAGATAGTTTCTCTGATCCGGCACCGGTCTGACGGTACTGATAAAACGACTGCAGTTGTTGTGACGTCCCGCTCTTATAATACCTCGGCGTCATTTGCCTGTTTGATCCCAAAGTTGGAGGAAGCGTCGGTGGAGGTCATATTGCTATCCGAAAATCAGTCAGATTTGGGGCTGCTGGCAAAGATACGGCATATCTATCGCTTCTTCGGGCTGTGTAAGACTGCGGACTATGTTTTCCTGGACGACACCTATTTGCCCGTCTCTTATGCACTTAAATACAAGTGGCTTTTTCGGCCCCGTGTCGTTCAGCTTTGGCATAGCGCTGGCCTGTTCAAGCGTGTTGGCCTTGATATCACATCCAGCTGGCTGGCGACGTCTTTGATGAAGTTAAATTTTAGAAATTTCGATCTTGTCGTCGTGAGTGCGGAACACTGCAGAGCGCCGATTGCGGGATTTATGGGAATAGATACCGAAAAGGTCGTAGCACTCGGGACAAGCTACACCGATAGATACTTTCTCGAGGATGCTAAAGAAAACAGTGAGCGCATGGCGGCGGGTAAAAAAATAATTGTTTATGCGCCTACATTCCGAGGAGATGCGCATAAGGTGAAGCCTAGCCCAGCCCCCAGCGTCGCACGTGTTTTCGCAAAACTGGGAGCAGGGGCCGAGTGCTATATCTCAACGCATCCCCAAGAGAATTTCATGTCGGAAGCGTTCAAGCCGCAGTTCAAGCTTTCTGATGCGTTGAGCGAAATAGATGTGCTGATCACCGACTATAGCTCGATTGCAATGGATTACATGTTGGCTAACCCGCAGGGCGCGCTTGTTCTGTATGTTCCAGACTATCAAGAGTATGAATCCTCTGTCGGGTTCTATGTCTCAATGAACGAGGTTTCAGAGAATGTTGCTTTCGATGAGGCTGATCTCATCAGAATTCTGTCTTCGGATGTGTCCGGTGGCTTTGACACGTATCAAAAGAACTATCTGAACCGCTGTGACGGGAAGGCAACGGATCGCCTTCTCAAATATCTGCAAATTACCTGAAGCAGTTCAGCACCAGCCCTTACTGCTGTCACAGATAGATCTATGCGCCGTCCTCTATGAGGATTTTTGCGGTCAGGAAATCCGAATGAGTCGTGATTTTGATGTTGGATTGATCACACTCCACCGGCGCAGCGGATACGCCGAAGTTCTCCATCAGTGAGTAGGTGTCCACAAATTCGGTGCCCGCGCTGAAAGCTTGCTCTGCTGCGGGGAGCACATCGTCTATTTTGTAGCATTGTGGTGCTCTCGCAATGACGCAACTCATACGGTCGAGTGCTTTGTATTGCGCGCTCGTCGCATCCTCGCGGTACAGAATAGTCTCGTTGCACGATACAATTGTAACAGCACTCCCATGTGCGTCGACAGCGGCGATATTTCTGGAGATGAGATCATCGTCAATAATCGGGCGTACGCCGTCGTGGATAAGGACCGTGTCGTTCTGCTCGGAAAAGCGGCTCAGACGCCGCAGGCCGATCAGTATAGACTCTTGTGCAGAGGCCCCGCCAGAAATCACGTCAATAACCTTCGAGAGCCCGTGCTTTGCTACTTCGGCGTGGAATTGCTGGGTGTGGGTTTCAACACAGACAATCAAAATGCCATCGATTTGCGGATGGCGTTGAAACTTCTCTACTGTGAGCGAAAGAATGGATTGCCCCCCGATCTGGAGGAATTGCTTTGGAATATCGCCGGAGTTCATCCGTTTCCCGACACCACCAGAGAAAATAAGGGCTAAGTTCATCTTCTGTCATCCAGAGTGAAGGGGGTTGCGTGATGAAGGCTGGGCCTGTGGCTCGAAGATTAACATACAACCTAAAGAACAGTAACGCGCTTTTGGAAATCAAAAGTCAGCGTCCATCTAGCTGTCTGCCAGTACTGAGCGCACAAAGTTGTCGAGCTCGAATTTTGTCTTGGCTTTGAGCTCGTCGCGGCGGTCTGTGTCGTATTCATAAAAGTCAGCGTCCAGCAATTTCTGAGCCATATTTTCGGCATCCATCTCTGTCTCCCGAAAGAACATATTTCGCTGGCCCGTCAACTCCGACAAACGGGTGAGCTTTTCGTTCCAGATCAAGCCGACAACGGGAACGTTCAAGGAATAGGCCGTAATGCACGCATGCATCCGCGCGCCAAAAATATTTTTGAAGCCAGAGATGATGCCAACCATTTCGCGTGCGGTTTGCGGCGGAGGCAGGAGAAGCGAAGACGGTTTTCCCAGAGCATCGAGAAGCTTCAGACCAAACTCATGATCCGACTTCATCCCGTTCGAGAACAAGACCCAATCAGCCTCCTTTGCATCAAGAGCGGAAAGAAGTCCGATGTAGAAAGCCTCAAGCTCTGCTGGGGTGAGTTTGTTGTCATAGGCCGTGTAAATATCGGGTCGGATGACGTTCACACCGATAGTTGCGCTGTCTTGTTTGGCCGCTGCATAGCATTCGGGAATCCAAAAAGCAGGATCGCCCACCAATGCAGTGTGAACAGGGTCGCTTACAGCGTAATCACCTTCAAGGATTTCGATGAAATCACGTGTGGTGACGGTGTGAATGCAGGGGCTTTGCAGCGTCTGCTTCAGCCGTGCGCAACGGTAGTCGTCGATATCAAACCCTTCGATACCAACGGCGGAGAGCATCACAGGAATGTCGTTCTTCTCACAAATCTCGACGACCTGCTCCACAAGGTAGTTCAGGCCTTGGTTACGGTATTTGAGAAAACCACCGCCTGAAAAGATCACTGCATTGCAGGTGGGGATGACGGATTTGAAATGCCATTGGAAGCGCAACCGCCATACGAAACTCTCGATGTGGTAGCGTGCTTTGGAACTTGTCAGGAATTTCAGCAAAACAGGGACAACGATCCGCGTCAGGAATGCCGCAACCAACAGGTTGAGTTTGCGGATGCCCGGATAGGAAGAAAGCCCGCGCGGGGCTGCATCCACGTCCACAATCTCGACCCTGTCCGCATAGTCTTTCAGCAGGAAACGGGAGCTTTCGCAGATGACCAGATCCCCCATGTTGTCGATGCTATAAAGCCCAACCAGCCCGATCTTCTTCATATCATAGTGCCCATGTGAAATTTTACGCCGTCTTATCCGTAGCCTATTATTGGCGGTGTCTACCTCAAGCTACAGCCGTTGGATACGCAAGAATGAAGGGCTGGCCGTGGATTGCGGCTTTCAGCTGCGCAGCGATTGGTGGCATCACCGCCTATGCTGTGGACGTTGCCGCCGTAATCAATGCGTGGTGCAATGTGCGTGCGGATGCACGCGGGCCGAGGATGCGCAGATGCTGCGGGTCGTTGCGTTGCAAGACAAAGCAACCGAGTTGGTGGACAACGGTGCGCTGCGCATCACCTCCCTGCATCCGGCGCACATTGGCGGCGCAAAGCCGCTCCATGACGTTCACCATGCCCGTCCCGACCAGATCAAAACAAACCCAGCCGCCCGATTGCTCGGTAATGGAGGCTGCCGTGCCAAAGCGCGATTTCAGGTCATCGGCCAAATGCGGATGTGTCGCTTTGGGCGCGCCAATCATCCACTGATCAGGCCCCATCCAGAAACCGGCCTCTGGATCATGCAAGACCGCCTTGCCGGGCTGTGGCACTGCACCGAGCAAATCCTTAAGACCGGCATGACATGCCGCCTCGGACCCTAGCCGCGCGGAGAGGGACGCCAGTGCCAAACCGTCATTCTCGGTAAGTGTGACGTGTGCGAAACGATCGACACGCGGTGTGGCTTCGCCAAGGGCGGTCACAGGTTTCAGATCATGCACGGAGCCGTACTCCTTCGGGGTCGATAAAGTGGGGGCTAACGATTTCGACCTCAGTCTCGACGCCCGTCAACGGGCTGACAAGGCGCAACCGCTCGCCCATCCGCTCGGCCCCGTTCTTGAGAAAGCCCAAGGCGATGGCATACCCGAGATTGGGGGAGTAGCACGCCGAGGTAACATAGCCCTGATCATGTGCTGCATCCACGGGACCGTCTAGGTTCATCAGGTGCGCCCCTGCGGAAACGGGCTGCGTCGGGTCAACAGGGCGGATGCCGACCTGTCGCAAATCATCCGCTGTGTTCAGCCCTTCGCGCTCTGACAGGATCGACCCGATGCTGTCTTTCTTCTTGGATACCATCCGCCCCATACCGAGGTTCTGCGCGGTGGTCGTACCGTTGAGCTCGTTGCCTGCCGCGTGGCCTTTTTCAATCCGCATGACGCCGAGGGCCTCGGTGCCATAGGGTGTGATGTCGAATTCGGCGCCAGCCTCCATGATGCGGCGCATGAGCGCGTCACCGTAAGGGGTCGGGACAGCGATCTCGAAGGCCAGTTCCCCGCTGAAGGAAATGCGGAACAGACGTGCGCGCAGACCGCCACACACGGTGATATTGGCGCAAGCCATAAAGGGGAACGCCTCGTTCGAGATGTCCTGATCGACGATTTTTTCCAGCACCTTGCGGCTGTTGGGACCCGCGACAGCGTATTGCGCCCAGCCTTCCGTGGTCGAGATCAGTTGCACGTCCAGATCAGGGAACAGGCATTGGCGCACGAACTCCATATGGCGGTAGACGGGCAGGGCGTTCGCGGTGGTGGTCGTAACCACGAAATGATCCTCGGCCAGCCGTGCGGCGGTGCCATCGTCCATCACAATCCCGTCCTCACGCAGCATCAGGCCATAGCGGGTCTTGCCCACGGCCAGTTTGGCGAACCCGTTGCAATAGACCTTGTTCAGGAAAGTCGCCGCATTCGTGCCTTGCACATCGATCTTGCCTAATGTTGTCACATCGCACACGCCAACAGAGCGGCGCGTGGCCAGCACTTCGCGGTCCACGCTCTCGCGCCATGTCGTCTCACCCGCACGGGGGAACCACTGCGCGCGCATCCAGTTGCCGACCTCGACAAAGACAGCGCCCTGCTCCGCGGCCCATTGGTGGCTGGGTGTAAGGCGTTTGGGGTGGAAATCCTGGCCACGGTGCCTGCCGCCAAACACGCCAATGGCGGTGGGCGTATAGGGGGGGCGGAAGATAGTTGTACCCACCTCGGGAATGGTCTTGCCCGCAAGCCCGGCCATGATGGCAAGGCCGCCCATGTTCGAGGTTTTGCCTTGATCTGTGGCCATGCCGAGCGTAGTATAGCGCTTGAGATGCTCGACAGAGCGAAAGCCCTCTTGATGGCTCAGTTTCACGTCCTTAACCGTCACGTCGTTTTGCTGGTCCAGCCATGCGCGCGAACAGCCCTCGACGTACCAGAAGGGTTTTATGTTGACGGGGGCGTCTTCTGCCGTGGGCAGCGCAGGCGGAGCAGCTTGGATGTCCAGCGCATCCATCGCCGCCTGCATGCCGCTGTGCAATGCGCCTGCTGTGGAAAGATCACCCTGCGCCGCACCAGCAACACTCATGCCGCTTGGCGAATCACGCCCCGGCACGAACGCAGCCAGCGCGTCATTCCAAACGGGGCGGCCGCGTTGGTGGCAGGTCAAATGCACATTGGGGTTCCAGCCGCCCGACATGCCCAATGCGCCACATTCCAACGTGCGTGTCGTCCCATCCGCGAGGCGCAGCTCTGCAAACGTCAGGCCCAGGCGGCCTTTGGTATCGATCACCTCACCTTGCAACACCTCATAATCAGTGCTGCGCGGCGCATCCGCGCGCACGTCAACCACGGCTGCAATCTTGATGCCCTTGGCGTGCAGATCGGCCGCGGTGCGGTGGCCGTCATCGTTATTGGTAAAGATCGCCACGCGCTTGTCTGCGGCAACGGCAAAGCGGTTGGCATAGGTGCGCAAAGCAGACCCCAGCATGATACCAGGACGGTCATTATTCTCAAATGCGATAGGACGCTCGGTAGCACCTGCGGCCAGAATGGTCCGCTTGGTGTAAATACGCCACAAAATCTGGCGGGGCTTGCCAGTGTCCGGCGTGTGCACATGGTCACTGACCCGCTCAACCGCCCCATAGATGCCGTGATCAAAGGCACCGATTACGGTCGTGCGCGGCATCACTCTGACATTCGGCATGCTGGCAAGCTCGGCCACCGTTGCGGCGGCCCAATCCGCACCGCTTTGATCGCCCAAGGCATATGTCTCGCTGTTGAGCCGTCCGCCCATGCGGAAATCCTCATCCGCAATGATGACATCACCACCCGCACGACCTGCCGTGAGTGCAGCAGACAGACCCGCAGGGCCAGCCCCGATGATCAGCAGGTCACAGTGCAAGAACCCTTTGTCATAGACATCAGGATCATCTTTGAGCGACAGTGACCCAAGGCCAGCGGCACGGCGGATGATCGGCTCATAGAGCTTTTCCCAGAACGCGGCGGGCCACATGAAGGTCTTGTAGTAGAACCCCGCCGTGAGGAAGTTAGACAAACGGTCATTGATCGACAGCAGATCGAGTTTGAGCGACCCCAGACGGTTCTGGCTGCGGGCGAACAGCCCGTCATAAAGCTCAGCTGTAGTGGCGCGGGTGTTGGGTTCCTGCCGCGCACCTGCGCGCAATTCGACTAGCGCGTTCGGCTCTTCCGAGCCTGCGGTCAGCGGCCCGCGCGGGCGGTGGTATTTGAACGAGCGCCCCATGAGGCGCACCCCGTTGGCCAACAGCGCCGACGCCAACGTATCGCCTGCGTGACCTTGATAGGTCTTGCCGTCAAAGATGAATTCAGGCGCTGTAAGGCGGTCGATCTGGCCGCCAGAGGAAAGTCTGTTTTTCTGGCTCATGTGCTGCGTCCCCGCCTGCGCGCCACATCGCGGGCCAGCTCAACCTTCGAGATTTCGTGGGTCACCGTATCGCGGGTCACGACCAGCCATGATCTGTCGCCAGCTTCATGGAACCAAAGCTCTTCATGCGGGCCGGCGGGATTGTCTCGCAGATAGCCATATTCATAAAATTCGCGGGCGGCGTTTGTAGACTGCCAGTCGGGTCTGTCGATCAGCTTTGCATCGCCCATATAGGTGAATTCGGCGGCATCGCGGGGGCCCAACAGGGGGTGGTTGAGAATCATGGCTGCGCTCCGCTCAATGCAGGTTGGGCTGATTGCCCACCCCTTTTTCGTCGATCATGTAACCCCTCTCGAAACGGTCAAAGCGATAGGCTGTGGCGGTGGGATGCGGCGTATCTTTTGCCAGCAAATGGGCGAAGCATAAGCCGCTGGCGGGTGTTGCCTTGAACCCGCCGTAGCACCAGCCACCGTTGAAATAGAGGCCGTCAATATGGGTGCGGTCGATGATGGGCGAACCGTCCATCGACATGTCCATGATGCCGCCCCACATGCGCAGCAGCCGCGCACGGCCCAGGGCGGGGAAGATCGCCATGCCGCCCTCGCAGACATCCTCGACAACTGGCAGGTTGCCACGCTGGGCATAGGAGTTGTAGCCGTCTATGTCGCCCCCGAACACCAGCCCGCCCTTGTCAGACTGGCTGACATAAAAATGCCCTGCGCCGAAGGTCACGACACCTGGCAGAACGGGCTTGAGGCCTTCGGAGACAAAGGCCTGCAAAACATGGCTTTCGATGGGCAGTCGCATATCGGCCTTGGCCATCAGACGGCCAGATGAACCCGCCACGGCACAGCCGACTTTGCCCGCACTGATGAACCCGCGGGAGGTTTCGACCCCGAGGCACTTGCCGTTCTCGATGCGGAAACCCGTCACTTCGCAGTTCTGGATGATGTCGACACCGTGGCTGTCCGCGCCGCGGGCATAGCCCCACGCAACCGCATCATGGCGCACTGTGCCGCCGCGGTGCTGGGCGAGCCCGCCCTTGATCGGGAAGCGGGCATCATGGGTGTTGAGGAAGGGGTAGCGTTCCTTGATCTGTTTGGTCGACAGCATTTCGGCATCTGCCCCGTTGAGGATCATGGCATTGCCACGACGGATAAACGCGTCGCGCTGGGCGTCGGAGTGGATCAGGTTCAGGATGCCGCGTTGCGAGATCATCGCGTTATAGTTCAGGTCCTGCTCCAGCCCTTCCCACAGCTTGAGCGAAAACTCGTAGAATGGCTCATTCCCGTCCAGCAGGTAATTGGAGCGGATGATTGTCGTGTTGCGGCCCACGTTACCGCCCCCGATCCAGCCTTTCTCGAGCACGGCAATCCGCTTTTGCTTGAACTCTTTGGCCAAATAATACGCTGTGGCAAGCCCATGACCGCCGCCGCCGATGATCACCATATCATAATGCGACTGCGGCTCGGGCTCACGCCATGCAGGGGTCCAGCCTTTGTGGCCAGTCAGTGCTTCTTTGATCACTTTGAAACCTGAATAGCGCATGGTGTGACCCCCTTTTCTGCGCAGATTGCAGCAAAGATTTTTGCGATGCAGGTTGAGTTGGGACATCAACCATTCTGTTTGCGACATGGGTGGGGTGTCCATCGGTCGAGTTTTCCCCGAACGGCAGCCATCAGACTTGCTGCCAACACAGCCGTTCAAACCCCACATTTTAACGAGCAATCGCAGGGTGTGCAGGCTTGCCAGCCCTTGACTAATTCGGGAAATCACCATTGCAACGAATACGCTTACCGCGTAACAGACCTGCGTACATATTGCGCGGTACGAGCAGATTATTTAGGCATGAGAATACATGGAACAGGTTTACACGACGTGTGACTTAGAGCGATTGGCCAGCGACGCCGAACTCAAAGACGGTCTTCTGGAAATGCTTGTGGCGTTTGACGCGTTTTGTAAAGAGCATGGTCTCACTTATTATTTGTCGGGCGGTACGTTGCTTGGCGCTGTGCGCCACAAGGGCTTCATTCCATGGGATGATGACATTGATGTGAACATGCCAAGACCCGACTGTGAAAAGCTGATGGAGCTTTCGGGCGGGAAGATCGGCAACTTCACACTGGTGCCGCCTAACAACGTAGCGCGCACTTTTGCATACCACTGGAAGCTGTATGGCGATGACGTTCTGGTGTCCAAGCGCGTAGACGGTAAAAAAAGCGGTATCGGCCGCAAAATTTATCCTGCGTTTATGGACATTTTCCCGATCGAAGGATTGCCAGAAAACTACGACGACGCGGTTACGCATTACGCGAAGATCAAGCAGATCAAGCGCAAGGCAAGGTTTCAGGTTTTCCAGACGCAGTACCGCGGTCGCAACCCACTTACCAAGATCAAATACAAGCTTGCACAGCTGTATTTTGGCTATCTGGACAGCACCAACTACCATGACGAAGTAATCAAACTGGCGAAGAAGTACTCCTTTGAGGACTCCGAGCATGTTGGCGTTATGATGACGGACGTGCATGGCATCGTAGAGCGGGTTGAAAAGAGTGACTATGCGCCTGTGATCCATATGGATTTCGAGGGTAAGTCCGTTCAATGCCCAGCGGGTCATCACACCTACCTTGAGCAGCTTTACGGCCCGAAATACATGGAAATTCTGCCGCCTGCCAAACAGTTTTCGCGGCACAGCCTTGTGACATTCAAGCGCAAAAAGACGGCCCAGATTGATCCTGCCATATTTCCACGCGAAATACCGCACGTCGAGGAGCCTGCCAGAGATCACGCCGCCGAGCGCGCCGCGTTCAATGTGGCGCGTGGCAAAATGGAAGAGCTCTATACTGTTGACGATCTAGATCGATTGGCAAGCGACGACGAACTCAAGGCAGGTCTGCTGGAAATGCTCGTGGCGTTTGATGCGTTCTGCAACGAGCATGGTCTGACCTATTATCTGTCTGGCGGGACGCTGCTGGGTGCGGTGCGCCACAAGGGGTTCATTCCTTGGGATGATGATATCGACGTCAATATGCCCCGACCCGACTGCGAAAAGCTGATGGCGCTTTCGGGCGGGAAAATTGGCAACTTCACTCTGGTGCCGCCAAACAGCATCCCGCGCACGTTTGCCTACCACTGGAAGCTATACGGTGACGATATCCTCGTGTCGAAGCGCGGTGGCGGCAAAAAGGGCGGGATCGGTTCAAAGATATACCCTGCCTTCATGGACATCTTCCCGATTGAAGGATTGCCTGATGACTACGCGCAAGCGCGCCAGCACTACCGCAAGCTGCGGAATGCAAAAAAGCGGGCACGTTTTCAGGCATTCGCTCCCAAGTTTGCCGGGCGTAATCCTGTGCGCATGTTGAAACATATGTATAAGCGATTCCGTACCCAATACTTTGATGTGACCAACTACCACGATGAAGTGATCAAGCTCGCTAAAAAGTATCCGTATCAGGTGTCCGATTATGTGGGCGTGATGATGACGGATGTGCATGGCATCGTCGAGCGCGTGAACAAGGCGGAGTATGCGCCAGTGGTAGAGATGGAATTCGAAGGAAAGACTGTCAAATGCCCCGCGGGTGCGGACACCTATCTGCGGCAGCTCTACGGTGAAAATTACATGGACATCCTGCCGCCCGAGAAGCAGTTTTCGCGGCATAGCCTTGTTGTTTTCAAACGGAAAAAAGATGCGGAAATTGACCCGTCGTTGCTGATTGAAGATGAAGACGATACTGTCGAGCAATCACCGATGCCAGAAGAGGATAAAGTTTAGATGCGTATTGCGATATGTGGCCTCATTAAGAGTGAGAATATTGGTGAATTGTTTATTGCAAGGGGCCTCGAATATATCGTTCAGAAGGAGCTTGCCAAAGTAGATCCCGATATTGATGTTGAATTCGTCGAGGTTGATCTGCTGGGTCGGAATGACGAGATCACAGCGGTTTCCGGCTCTATTCAGAAGCGTCTGGCGAACTATTACAACTATTCACCCAAAGGTATCTTCACCGAAAAGGTATCGCTGGCTCTCAAGAAACGCGGGCTGCAGGTTGAAAACAAGTTTGTGAAAAACGCGATTGCGCGATTCCGCCATATGCTTTGGTTGAATGGCATCAACTACAAGAAGCGTTTGAACAGCTATTTTGACAAGAAGCTGGAAGGTGTTGATTTCATCATCATCGATGGTGCTGGTCTTCTTGAATACAGCTATAACGAATATCAGTGGCCGCTGCTTTTGATCAGTGAGTACGCTGAAAAGCACAATCTGAACGTTGTCTATAACGCCATTGGGCGTGCTGGCGCATTTGATGAGCGTGACTTTGGCAGCAAGCTGCTGAAGCGTGCGCTTCAATCCCCTGCGGTTAAGTCGATCTCTGCCAGAGACAATCCCGAAGCGGTGCAGGCCTGTGCAGGTGGTAAGCACGAGGTGAAGCTGTTGGCTGATGCGGCGTTCTGGATGAAGGAGGCGTATCAGATCCCGGACAATCCCGACCGCAAGAAGATCGGCATCGGCATTATCCGCGGGAACAGCCTGCAAGGGTATGGTGTCGATTTTGGCGCTCGCGACTGGATCAACCTTTTTTCGAAGATCGCATATCAACTTCAGAAGCGTGGCTACGAATATGAGTTCTTTACCAATGGTTTGCCTGCTGACACCGTACTCGGTCGAAAGATTCTGAAGAAGTTGAAGCTGCCATCCGAATACCTTGTGACACGCCCTGTGGACGACGGCCCCTTGGTCGAGACAATCAACGGATATCAGGGCATCATTACCTGCAGAATGCATTCGTCAATCGCTGCATTTACAATGGGTGTGCCGTCTGTGATCCTGTCATGGAATGACAAGGTCGAAAAGTTGATGGAAATCATCGGGTACCCAGATCGCGCGATCAAGCAAGATCAGTTTGATGCGGTGTATATCGTGGATAAGCTTGAGCAAAGCTTGGCCGAGGGCATTGCGGATGGAAAGCTGCAAAAAATGAAGGATTTGGCGACAGAAAGTGTCACCGACTACTTGCCCCTCATTGTAGAATGCAAAAAATAATCATCTAGGAATTGTAGGTACCATGAATATTGCTCTTTTAACCGCTGCCGGTACTGGCTCGCGCATGAACAACGACGTGCCGAAGCAGTTTCTTCATGTCAAAAACAAGCCTTTGATTGTTCACACGTTGGAGCAGTTTCAAAAGCATCCTAGCATTGATCAGATTATCATCGTGACGCTGCCAGCTTGGGTCGAGGTCATCAAAGCCTACTCAAAAGAATTCAAGATCACCAAATTGAAGTGGATTGTTGAAGGTGGCAGCACCGGTCAGGAATCCATTTTCAAGGGCCTGGAAACGCTCAAGGATGAGGGGTTGACGGAAGACGACGTTGTGATGATCAACGACGGGAACAGATGCAACATCTCGCCCGAACTCATCTCCGACAGCTTGTCAGTCTTCGCCGAATTCGGAAGCGCGGTTGCCGCAATTCCATGCGTCGAGGCGGTTTTCAAAAGCCATGATGGTGGCAAGTCCTCAACACAGTCCATCCCCCGCGAAGAGCTTTACAGAACGCAGACACCGCATACGTACACGCTTGGTAAGTTGCTGTGGGCGCATAAAGAAGCGGGTGAAAGGGGCATTGCCGATACAGCCGCGTCCTGTTCGTTGATGGAAGCGCTTGGCGAAGAGGTGCACTTCTCAAAGGGTCTTGAGACGAACCTCAAGATCACAACGCAAGAAGATCTTTTGATTTTCAAAGCGCTTTTGAACGCCCGAAACAAGTAGGCAATCAGCAGATGTATAGCGACACCTATTGGCAGCAGATTGAACAGGTTGCTACGTCGAATGACGGCTATGAAGCCCTGTTCGGCAAAACCGTTCTGATCACGGGGGCAACCGGCCTTGTTTGCTCGTCTGTTGTTGATCTTCTGTTGGTGCTGAACAAGGTAAAGAATGCCGACATCAAAGTTGTGATTGCAGGGCGTTCCGAGGCGAAAGTCGGGGCGTTTTTCGCGCATCATTCAAACCGTGACGCGCTTTCCTTTACCCAATTCGATGCCACGGATACCAGTGTCGCGCCCTTTAGCGGCTCTATTGACTATGTAATCCATGCTGCCAGCAATGCCACACCATCAGAGTTCGCTGCACATCCGATTGATACAATTCTGGCAAATGTGCTGGGGCTGAACAACCTTTTGAGCGCTGCAGTAAAATCCTCTGTAAAGCGGGTTTTGTATGTTTCATCGAGCGAGGTTTACGGCTCGAACAAGACTGGCGATCCGTATCTCGAGACGGATTATGGCCCGATTGACGTTTTAAACAGCCGCGCTGCCTACCCGCTGTCAAAGCAAACGGGCGAGTCGTTGTGCATTTCGTACGGCGTCGAGCATGATCTGGACACTGTGATCGTAAGGCCGGGACACATCTACGGGCCATTGGTCAACAAATACGACAATCGTGCCTCTGCCCAGTTTGCGAGAATGGTGAAGTCGGGCTCGGATATCGTTCTGAAAAGTGACGGGAAGCAGTTGAGATCATATTGCCATGCGCTGGATTGCGCATCTGCGATGCTCTCGGTTCTCGTCGCCGGCGAAAGCGGGAACGCGTACAATATCTCCAATCCGCATTCGATCTGCACCATCAGCGAACTGGCTGCCGAAATTGCCAAGGCTGGTAACGTGAAGGTCGTCTTTGAAGCGCCCACCGACGGTGAGAAGCGGGTCTTTAACATGATGGACAATTCCTCCCTCAATTCGACCAAGCTTGAGGGGTTGGGCTGGACGCCATGCTTCGATCTGGAAAGCGGCATCAACAACATGCTGGAAGACTTCAACGAGATTTGAAAACCAGCGTATCTATTGCTGGTACGAATTCCGATCTTACGAATTGTTGTCTCGGCGACCTGCTCGGCGTACACCATCCCCTTGACTTCGCAGACCTGCCGATGTGTAGCTGCAGCCTAATAAAAGAAGCTCAAACAGCTTACGAAAGAGAATGATATGCACGCTTATAGAACCCAGAATTGCGCAGAACTGAACGCCTCCCACGCAGGTGACAATATTCGTCTGTCAGGCTGGGTGCATCGTGTGCGCGATCACGGTGGTGTCCTCTTTATCGACCTGCGCGACCATTATGGCATGACGCAGCTGATCTGCGATCCTGACTCTGCAGCATTTGCCGAGGTTGAAAAGGTCCGAGCGGAGTGGTGCATCCGGATTGACGGTGAAGTGAAAAAACGGGCGGACGACCTGATCAACCCGAAGATCCCGACAGGCGAGATTGAAGTATTCATTCGTGACATCGAAGTGCTGGGGGATGTGAAGGGCGATCTGCCGCTGCAAGTCTTTGGGGAGCAGGAATACCCCGAGGAGACGCGTCTGAAGTACCGTTATCTCGATTTGCGCCGTGAAAAAATGCAGCGCAACATGATCTTGCGCTCCGATGTCGTAAGCTCCATCCGCCAGCGCATGTGGGACCAGTCGTTCAAGGAGTTCCAGACGCCTATCATTACCGCATCGTCGCCTGAAGGTGCGCGTGACTTTCTGGTGCCGTCGCGCCAGCAGCCGGGCAAGTTCTATGCCCTTCCTCAGGCGCCGCAGCAGTTCAAACAGCTGTTGATGGTGTCAGGATTTGACAAGTATTTCCAGATTGCGCCTTGCTTCCGCGATGAAGACCCGCGTGCCGACCGCTCCCCCACCGATTTCTACCAGCTCGATCTGGAGATGTCGTTTGTCGAGCAGCAGGATGTGTTCGATACCATTCAACCCGTGTTGACTGGAGTATTCGAAGAATTTGGCGGCGGTAAACCTGTTGATAAGGAGTGGCCGCAGATTTCTTATAAAGACGCGGCGCTCTGGTATGGTTCTGACAAGCCCGACCTGCGCAACCCGATCAAGATGCAGGTGGTGTCCGAGCACTTTGCTGGCTCGGGCTTTGCGATTTTCGCCAAGCTGTTGGAGCAGGAGGGGACGCAGATCCGCGCCATTCCCGCGCCAAAAGGCGGCAGCCGCAAGTTCTGTGATCGCATGAACGCCTTTGCGCAAAAAGAGGGTCTGCCTGGCATGGGCTATATCTTCTGGCGCGATCAGGGCGAGGGGATGGAGGCGGCTGGTCCGCTGGCCAAGAACATCGGACCCGAGCGTACCGAAGCCATCCGTCAGCAGTTGGGCCTTGGCGTTGGCGATGCGGCCTTCTTCCTTGGGGGCAAGCCCAAGGCGTTTGAAGCGGTGGCGGGGCGTGCGCGTAACGTTATCGGTGAAGAGCTTGGCCTGACGGAGATGGACCGCTTTGCCTTTGCATGGATCGTGGATTTCCCGATCTATGAAAAGGATGAAGAGACAGGCAAAATCGATTTTGAGCACAACCCGTTTTCGATGCCCCAAGGTGGCATGGAGGCGCTCAATGGTGATCCATTGGATGTGCTGGGCTATCAATACGATTTGGCCTGCAACGGGTATGAGCTGGTGTCAGGCGCAATCCGGAATCACCGTCCCGAGATCATGTTCAAAGCCTTCGAGATTGCAGGCTACGGCAAGGAAGAAGTCGAAAAGCGGTTTGGTGGGATGGTCAATGCGTTCCAATACGGTGCTCCGCCCCACGGTGGCTGCGCGGCTGGCATTGACCGGATCGTGATGCTGCTGGCGGAAGAGAACAACATCCGCGAAGTTATCCTCTTCCCTATGAACCAGCGCGCTGAAGACCTGATGATGAATGCGCCCAATGATCCGATGCCGGAGCAGTTGATGGAATTGGGCCTTCGGGTTATCCCGCAAGACTGACTTAAGCGCGCCGCATTAAGCTGCGGCGCGTCATTCGTTCTGGATGAAGATTTCGGCTGCCGAAAGGTGTGAGCCGAGATTCTCGCTCATGTCCGTTGCCCCACCTGAGATGCTGGACGCTGCAGCAAGGCCGAGGCCTACGACGGCTGCTGTAAGCACAACCCAATCAACAGTTACTGCGCCCGAGGTGTCTTCGGTAAAGCGTTTCAAAAACGGGGTCATGTGCGCATTCTATCGATATGTTTCATGGCGTGACTGACGGTGGAATATGGCGCTGATGTGGAGCGTCGGCCGTTGTATAAAGCGCATTTGAGCCAAATTGTTTGTGTTAACTAAGTGTTGGCGTTTCGCGGGATGCCGCCTATCACTTGTGTATGGACAACAATAACTCACCAGATAGCCCACTGGGCCTGCCCGTGGAAAACTGGACACCGCCGCCTGTCCCTGACTGGATTGAGACTGAGGGTCGCTATGTCAGGCTGGAGCAGCTGAGCGCCGAGGATCATGCTGCGTTGCTGTTTCGCGCTTATGCAGGGCACGATAGTGTGTGGGACTATATGCCCAACGGTCCGTTCTCGTCAGCATCGCAATACTATCGCTGGGTGCGCGATCACGAGAACAGCGTTGATCCCAGATTTTACGCCATCAAGAACCTGCAAACAGGGAATTGGGAGGGGACGGCCAGTTATCTGCGGATAGCGCCTGAGGCGGGCTCGATCGAGGTGGGCTATATCAGCTACAGCCCTGCACTCCAGCGGACGCCAGCGGCAACCGAAGCGATGTATCTCATGATGGCTTGGGCATTCGAGGCGGGGTATCGGCGGTATGAGTGGAAGTGTAACGCCCTCAACAGCAAGTCGCGCCGTGCCGCTCAGCGGCTGGGGCTTAGCTTTGAAGGTGTGTTCCGACAGGCTACCGTTGTGAAGGGGCGCAATCGGGACACCGCGTGGTTTGCGGCGATTGACGCGGAATGGCCCGCATTGAAGGAGGCCTATGCCGCATGGCTTGCTCCTTCCAATTTTGATGAAAACGGGCAGCAGCGTGAAAGCCTTGGCGACATGACCCGCCTTGTCAGGGTGAGCGACGACCCCACGCTGCTGTGATGCTAGATCGCGATCTTTGTCGCGAGCCGCTCTTGAATCAGGCCGGCAATCTGAGCCGTCTCTGAAATGACGGTTTGACCTGCCGCACGGCGTGTAGCCAAGGCGCGCGCGGCTTCCTCCATCCCGCCGTCCTCGACAGACCGCGCGACCCCTTCAAGAAACTGCGCGATGTAGTCGAGCGCTTTGTCATCCGTTAAATTATCTAAAAGCTCTGCGGCGTAATTGATATCGTCGTGATAGGCGATCTCGTCAGGGGTGACCTGATCATTCACAACGGGGCGCAGGCCGGGTGGTTGGCGGTCTGCAGGCAGCGCGGCCAAGATGAGCTGCTGGAAAACAGCGAGTGAGGTTATAGGCTTGCTCAGGAAACCCTGCGCGCCAGCGATCGCGGCCTCTTCTGCCAGATTGTCATCGGCAGAGGTGGCGAGGACTACGCTCTTGTCCGTTTCGGCCTGTGCAAGTTCGGCAATGAGGTCGGCACCGTTGCCGTCAGGCAGGCCCATATCGACAACCACCACAGTGGGGCGGTAGACCTGCAAATGGCGGCGCGCAGAGCGGATGCAATCCGCGCGCCTGATCCGTGCCCCAGAGCGCAAACACAGAAGCCGCATTGCTTCGCAGGCATAGCGGCTGTCCTCCACCACCAAAACCGTCAGACCCAGTAAAGGCCGTGTCGCAGTCGGGGTCGGGTAGTTCGCCGTAAATGGGTCATTCGTATCCATCGCACTCTCCGTTTCCTTTGGTTACCCTATCGTTACGCAGTCATACCTAAGAGAGAGTTAACGCGCCGCATTGCACCCGCGTCTTTTGCACCGCATAAACGGGAAAATTGCCTTCAGAGGAGAAGACCATGATCGGACGTTTGAACCATGTGGCCATCGCAGTGCCCGACCTTGAGGCCGCCGCGGATCAGTACCGCAATGCGCTGGGCGCTAATGTGGGCGCGCCGCAGGATGAGCCTGACCACGGTGTCACGGTCATCTTCATTGAACTGCCCAACACAAAGATCGAGCTTCTCTATCCGCTGGGAGAAGGGTCACCGATTCAAGGGTTCCTCGACAAGAACCCTGCGGGGGGCATCCATCACATCTGCTATGAGGTCGACGACATTATCGCGGCGCGGGATCACTTGGTCACCACAGGCGCGCGCGTTCTTGGTAACGGAGAGCCGAAGATTGGCGCACATGGCAAGCCCGTAATCTTCCTGCACCCCAAAGACTTCAATGGTGCATTGGTTGAGTTGGAGCAGGTCTGATGGGTCCGGTTTCGGCTCTCGTTCTATATGCTATTGTCTGGTTCATGCTGTTCCTGATCATCCTTCCCATTCGGGTGCAGACGCAGGGCGACCTGAAAGACGTTGTGCCAGGCACGCATGCAGGGGCACCGGAGAAACACCACCTCAAGAAAAAGGCGCTGTGGTGCACAGGGCTGTCCTTCCTGATCTGGGGCGCTTTCGTCGCGATCATCCTGTCGGGCGTGATCAGCGTGGATAACCTGGAGGATTGGCTGGGCCGCGGTGCCCCTGCGGCAACATCTGGAACAGGTGAGTAAACGTCGCCGCACCGAGAATTGGGATCATAAGGTTCAGGATCGGGACTGAAAGCGGCATGGCCATCAGAATGCCTGCTGCCCAGATGGTGGCGAAGTGTTTACGGCGCAGCTCACGTGCACGCTTGCGTCCGACGCGGCGCATAGCGGCGAGGGTGTAGTATTCGCGGCCCAGCAGGAAGCCGTTGACGGCCCAGAAAATGAACAGGGCGACGGGCGCGAAAATCACGTAAAGGATAAGCGCGAGCAGGTTCACCCCGACGATGACGCCGAGAAAGCCCAGCGTGTCACGCAGCCCTTCCATAAGCGGCGTACGCGGCTGCTGAGGAATGGCGGGGTAATGCACGGCCTCAACGGCATCCGCGACATCATCCAGAAAAAGCGATGTGATGGCCGAAGCCACCGGCACCATCAAGAAGACAGACAGCCCCAGCGCCACGACAATAGCACCCCAACTGAAAACGCTGTCGAGCCATGTGATCTCACCGATAAAAGGCAGGGTGATGCTGTCGCCCGCCCACCATCCGACAATGGAAGAGAGGCCCCAAGCAAAGGCAATCAAAAGCGCCAAGGCACCGCCGATACCAAGCAACAGCACACGGCGGAAACGCGGGTCGCCAATCTGGCCTATCGCGAGGCCAAATGCCTTGAAAACAGTCTCTAGAGCCATGTTGTGATAGCTTCCAGATCGGGGCGGGGGCGCTCTGGTGGCGCGCTCGTCTCGGTGCCGAAATAGATGATGCCCGCGATACGCTCATGTGGTGCCAGATCAAAGCCCTGCTCCATAAACGTGCGGTCATGGCTGGGCCAGCCGCTGAGCCAGTTCGCACCCCAGCCTGCGGCGAGGGCTGCGTTCAGCAGAGCAAGGCATACGGCGCCCGCAGCATAGGTCTGCTCCAGCGGGGGAATTTTTTCGGAGGGTTTCTGGACCTCGATCACCGCCACGGCCAGATGCCCTTGGTCAAACTGGATGCGGCCTTTGCGTATTTGCTCCGCGTCATAGCCGAGCGCCTCGCCCCGCGATTGAGCGAGGGTTGCCAAAGGGGCCATTGCCGCATGGTCGATCACGATAAACCGCCACGGTTCAAGTTTGCCATGGTCAGGCGTGCGCGCCGCAGCGGTGAGTAGGGTCATCAGCGTATCACGGTCAGGCGCAGGCGCGCTCAGCGTCTTGGCGGGGCGCGACCGGCGGGTGAGCAGAAAGTCGAGGGCGGCAGGATTGGGCGTGGGCATATGTCAGAGTCCTAGTTCGGTTCTCATGTCGTCTATCATTTGTTTATGGAAAGCGGTGATGCGCGGGTTTGGTTGGCGCATGGCCATCGCCTTTCTCATCGGGTCGGGGGCGGTCGTGGAGCTATCGCTCAATACCTCCATTACGGCATGGCCGCAAAAGGGAACGTAGACCTCCGAATAGCCGCCCTCATGCACCACCACAAGTTTGCCGTCGCAGATGTTTTCGGCGGTTTGCTTGATACGTGCGGTCATCTGGCGGAACGTATCTGCATGGGCGAGCATCGAGCCGAGCGGGTCGGGCATCGCGCAGTCATAGCCACAAGCGACGATGATGATATCGGGATTGAATGCTTTGATCTGGGGAATAACCACGGTGTCGATGGCATGCAGGTAGCCGTCATGCCCCAACCCGGGGGGCAGCGGCAGGTTGAGGTTGTAGCCCTCGCCCGCACCCGTACCGCGATCGTGCAACGCGCCGCTTTCCAACGGGTAGTTTCCTTCCTGATGCAAAGAGATTGTGAGAACATCATCGCGGTTATAGAAAACCTTTTCCGTGCCATTGCCATGGTGCACGTCCCAATCAAGCACAACCGCGCGGGTGATGCGCCCTTCGGCCAGTGCCGCCTCGATTGCAATGCCGATGTTGGCCATAAGGCAAAAGCCCATTGGCCCGTCAGGCTCGCAATGATGACCGGGGGGGCGCGAGAGGGAGTAGGCGTTTGTCAGCTCCCCGCTGGTGACCGCGCGCACCGCGGCGGTGGCGAGGCCTGCGGACAAAGCCGCGATCTCATACCCGTCTTTGGCAAAGGGGGCATGGTGCCCCAGCTCGCCGCCGCCTGCGTCTGAAGCGGCTTTGAAGGCATCGAGGTAGCTGGCGGGGTGCACGCGCTCCAATTCCTCGCGCGTGGCCTGCGGCGCGCTGCGTAGGTCCAGCTCACTCGTGAGGCCAGTCACATCCATCAGGTTCTTGAAACGGCGCTTCGTCTCGGCGCTCTCGGGCAGGCCGCCCGCAGCCAGCGGCTGCACCAGCCCGCCGAGCGGCAGCGTCGCGGCATAGTTGCCGCCAGCATGCCAGAATGTGCGTTCGTCCCAGAAAAATCCTGTGGTCATTGTCGCCTCCCTTGGTCGTGGGAAGGGTGGCAAAGCAGCGGGGGATTGTCCACGCCTATCGAGCAGCGCATCCAAGGCCGTGAGGTGGCGGTATGGCGGTGCCTAGCCCACCATCCCAACGATCTCATAGGTCTTTTTAAGGATCGGCGCGGTGATCTCGCGCGCTTGAAGCGCACCATTGGCCAACAGCTTATCAATCTCGCCTACATCATCCATCAGGCGCGCCATCTCGGTTGAGATCGGGCTGAGTTTCGAGACAGCCAGTTCCGCCAGCGCGGGTTTGAACGTGCCGAATTGCTGTCCGCCAACTTCCGCCAGAACCTGTTCGACCGTTTGCTCGTTCAGGGCGGCATAGATATTGACCAGATTGCGCGCCTCGGGGCGGTCTTTGAGGCCTTCGGCCTCGGAGGGGAGGGCATCGGGATCTGTCTTGGCCTTGCGGATTTTCTTGGCAATGGTGTCGGCGTCATCGGTCATGTTGATGCGGCTGGCGTCCGAAGGGTCTGATTTTGACATCTTCTTGGAGCCGTCGCGCAGGCTCATCACGCGGGTCGCCGCCCCTTCGATGACGGGCTCAACCTCTGGGAAGAAATCAACGCCATAGTCGTGGTTAAACTTGGCGGCAATGTCGCGGGTGAGCTCAAGGTGCTGCTTCTGATCTTCGCCCACGGGCACATGGGTGGCGTGATACACGAGGATGTCAGCGGCCATCAGCGCAGGGTAGGCAAAGAGGCCCAGCGACGAAGCCTCGGCGTTCTTGCCGGCTTTGTCCTTGAACTGTGTCATGCGGCTCATCCAGCCCATGCGCGCCACGCAGCTAAAGATCCAACCCAACTGTGCGTGCTCTGGCACGGCGGATTGATTGATGAGAATAGATTTTTCAGGACTGATACCGCTCGCGATAAAGCCCGCTGCCAGCTCACGCGTGTTGCGGCGCAGGGCGGCGGGGTCCTGCCAGACAGTGATCGCGTGCAGGTCGACCATGCAGTAGACCGTCTGGAAATCGCCCTGATTTTGCATATCCACAAAACGTTTGATCGCGCCAAGATAATTGCCCAGCGTCAGGCCGCCCGATGGCTGGATGCCAGAAAAGACGCGGGGGGTGAATTGGGTGTTGTTCATGGAAAGGCTCCGCTTGGGGCTGGATATGCTGCTGAGATGGGCTTACCCATGGCGCAGGTTCCCGTCAACACAAGCAAGAGTGCCCTATGCCGAGCGATGACAATCACAACCCCGATCTCGAATCCCCTTTTAACAAGTTGCCTGTGGTGGTGGTCGTCCTGTTTCTGATCATGGCAGGTGTCGAGGCCGTGCTGGCGCTGGGGGAGGCAGGTCTGGTCGGTGGACCGTCCGCGATTGGCTGGCGGCTTGGGTTGGTGCGCGATTGGGGCTTCTCGGGAGACTTGTTTGACGCGATGTGGGCGGATGGGTTCTTTCCGCTGGAACATCTGGCGCGGTTTCTCACCTATCCGTTCATTCACCTGAGCTTTACCCACGCGCTCTTGGCTGTGGTGCTGATGTTGGCGCTGGGCAAGATGGCGGCCGAAGTCATGGGCCAGCTCGCCATGTTGGCACTGTTTGTGTTGTCGGGCATTGGCGGTGCGCTGGCCTACGCGTTTTTGCTGGATGATCCCGTCTGGCTGGTGGGGGCATATCCGTCGGTATACGGATTGATCGGCGGCTATAGCTTTCTGATCTGGCGCAGACTGGAGGGAACGGGAAGCAAGCAGTTGGAAGCGTTCACGCTCATAGGCATGCTGATGGCATTGCAACTGATCTGGAGCCTGTTTGGAAGTGTCGGCAACGGCTGGGTTGCAGAGCTTGCAGGATTCTTTTGTGGGTTCTTTTTGTGCTTTATCTGCGCACCTGGGGAATGGGGGCGCTTGTTGCGCCGCATGCGCGACCGTTAGCCGCCGCGCCGCATCGCTGCTTTGAACTCCGATAGTTTGAACGCACCGAGCAATTGCCCAGCGCCGAAATAGGCGACCGCCCCGATGCTAACCAAAATGAGCAGCCCCAGACCGCGCCACCACGGCACGGCGAGCAGCGTGGTCAGCTGGATATTTGTAAACCAAAGGGCTGCCCCCATAATGATAGCGGCTGCAATGATGCGCCAGATGCGTTTACGGAACCTTGCATCGACGCGGGCAGCATCACCATATCCGCGTGCGCCCCAAGCAAGCTGTGCATACATCGCCCACCCCGCCACTGTGGTCGCAATCGCAGGCGCAAGCCAACCAGCCCAAGGCGCAAGGCCTACGGCGAGGGCGACATTCACGATCATAGCCACCACAGCGAAGTAGAAGGGCCGCTTGGTATCTTCACGCGCGAAATAAATCGGCTGCACAATTTTCTGCAGGACAAAGGCAGGCAACCCGAGGCCGTAGATCATTACGGCTGTTGCGATTGCGGCGCTGTCATCTGCGCCTGATGCGCCTCGCTCGAATAAAACGGAGATTAGGGTGAGCGGGATCACCATGAGCGCTACTGCTGATGGGATGGTGAGAGCCAATGATATCTCCGCCGCGCGGCTTAGGGCAGCTTTGGCACCGGCATCATCGCCTGCTTGAAGACGGCGCGACAGTTCTGGCAGCAACACGATACCCACGGCAATGCCTACAACGCCCAACGGCAGCTGGTAAAGCCTGTCTGCGGCAAAGAGCCAGCTCACAGCGTTCTCGTATTGCGAGGCCACAAGCTGGCCCACAACAAGGTTGATTTGCATAACGCCAGAGGCGAGGGCGGCGGGCAGGGCGATCACCACCAGATCGCGCATATCCTTGTTCCAGCGCGGGCGCTTGGGGCGCATAGAGAAACCTGCCTGCGCTGCGGCGCGCCATGTGAGGGTAAGTTGCGCTACACCCGCCAGCGGGATGGCCCAGATTAGCCAGAGGATAATTTCACCACCCGCCCATGCGCCGAGGGTGAGTGCGCCGATGACAAAGATGTTGAGCAGAACAGGTGCAGCGGCAGCTACGGCAAATCGCCCCGTGGCGTTGAGAATGCCCGAGAAGAGCGCGGAGAGAGACATGCAGACGATGTAGGGAAAGACGATGCGGCCAAAGCCTACCGTGATGTCGAAACGCGCATCCTCCGTGAAGCCTTCGGCCGTTGCCCAGACCAGCGCAGGCATGAAGATCATGCCGAGGCCTGTGAGAAGCGTCACGACGAAGAATAGACCCGAGAAAGCGTTCTGTGCGAATTCGGCTGAGCCTGACTGGGCCTCGAGGCGCTTGGAGAACATCGGCACGAAAGCCGCGTTAAACGCCCCTTCTGCAAAGAAGCGGCGGAACATGTTGGGCAGACGGAACGCCGCGACGAAGGCGTCCATCAAAGGGCCGGGCCCGATCAGCGACAGGATCATGATCTCGCGCACAAACCCCAATATGCGGCTCAGGAGGGTCCATACCCCAACGGTGAAAAAGCCGGTCATCAGGCGGATGGGTTTCATGGGGCGCGGGCCTTTGCTGCGGATGCTTCTTGGCCTAAGCCTTGGGGGGCTGTGTTGCAATTGTCTTTTGCAGATGCTTGCGTGCGGGGTGATTTTTCCTGATGGTACGGCATGGCATCAAAACGCATCTTATTGGTCGGGGCCACGGGAACCGCAGGCCGCGCTACGCTCGATGCGCTAGTGGCAGATGGCCATGAGGTTGTCTGTTTTGCGCGCAGCACCGCCGATCTGGGCGTGGAAGTGCGTGTGGGCGATGCGGGTGATCCCGTCTCTTTGGCCAGTGATGGATTTCGCGGGGAGGCGTTTGACACGGTCGTCTCCTGCATTGCATCGCGCAGTGGCACAGCGCGCGACGCATGGGATGTGGATTGCGGTGTGAATGTCGTTCTGTTGGAAGCGGCGCAGGCTGCGGGTGTGGGACAGTTCATCCTGCTCTCGGCGATTTGTGTGCAAAAACCGATGTTGGAATTCCAGCACGCCAAGCTTGCCTTTGAGGCGGAGCTGGTACGCTCGGGCCTGACCTATTCCATCGTGCGGCCAACAGCGTTTTTCAAATCTCTCTCGGGGCAGCTTGACCGCGTCCGTGCAGGCAAACCGTTTCTGGTGTTTGGGGATGGTCTGCTCACGGCCTGCAAACCGATCAGCGACCGCGATCTGGGACTGTTCATTGCCCAGTGCGTGAATGATCCATCAAGAGCCAATCAAATTTTGCCCATCGGCGGCCCCGGCCCCGCGATTACTCCTTTGGATCAGGCTGCCGCTCTTTCGCGCATGTTGGACCGTCCTGTGAAGGTCAAGCGCGTGCCCGTGGCGTTGATCAGCGCCATTCGCAGTGCGCTGCGCGTTTTGGGGCGGGTCAGCCCGAAGATGGCGGAGAAGGCGGAGCTGGCAGGCATCGGGCGTTATTATGCGACAGAATCGATGCTGGTCTGGGATGGCGCACGCTATGACGCGGAAGCAACGCCAGAGACGGGCAGTGACACATTGTTTGAATTTTATGCGCAGTTGATTGCCGAGGATAAATCAGTGGCGCTGGGCGATCATTCGGTTTTTTGAGGCGGCTCGATCGCGATGTACTTCGCGCTCAGGGCCAGCACGGCAATGCAGGTGAGTCCGCCCGCTGTGTACCAGCCCAGAATGCGTTGCAAATCATCCGCTGGCAGCAGCCCTGCGTCTGTGGCACTCGTCGCGGCAAGCAGCAGGGTCGCGGCAAAGAACACCTTTCCCCCAAGGCTTTTCAGCGACATATAGGTGGCGCGGGTGCTGTCCTCCAGCAAAGGCTGGATTCGGGCGGTGATGAACGGGCCAGAAAGGGAATCGGGCACCATACGCAGCAAAAGCACACCGATCACTAAGGCCGAAGTGCTAAGAGCCAAAGCGCCTGCGAGCGCAATTTGCAGCCCGAAGGCCAAGAGCAGCAGCAGGGGCAGACCTAATCTGCGCCGCGCCCCCAATGCGATCAGCGAAGCCAAGGCCGCGACGATCATCATGGCGCTGGTGACCATGCCGCTGACCAAAGGCGCTTCGGTTGCGAGGCCGTAGTTGCCAAGCGTTGTCAGAATAAATGGCTGGCCGAAAACAAAGGGCAGATGACTGAACGCGTACATCAGGACCGCGAGCACAAAGAGCCATGTGAGCACGGGGTTGAGGAAGGCCAGTCTGAGCGCGCCGAGTTGGCCGCGCAATGTGATGACGGTGCCCGCGCGTGCAGGCGGCTCTTGCATGAGGATGACGAGCAGCAGCACCACAGCAAATGCGGCGGCGGTGGCATAGAAGGGGAGCACGGGGGACCATAGGCTCATCGCGCCGCCGATCACGGCCGATAGAGCGAGGCCCGTAAGGCTGAACCGCCAGACACGGACCTCCTGCGCCTCGACCTCGTCGCTGCGTCCTGCGGCGGTGAGACTTTCGAAAAGGAGCGAGGAATCGGTGCCTGACTTGAAAGCTGACCCCGCGCCAAGCAGGCATTGACCCATCGCCAGCATCGCAAAACTGCCCCCCACGGCCAGTGCGATGCAGCCCGTTAGCGCGCAAAGCGCCGAGAGCAACAGCGTCCACCGTCGCCCCATGCGGTCCGAAAAATAGCCTGAAGGTACTTCCAAAACCGTGATGGACATATCGTAGACGGTGTAGAGAATGATCGCTTCGGCACCCGAAAGCTCGGACTGAAAATACAAAAACCACACAGCCTGCCAGAACAGCAGATTGTTGAAGAGCTGGTACCACGGAATGAGTGCAATAGTGCGTTGCAGGCCTGCTTGGTCGCGGACCGCGCTCAACTGTCGGCCCGTGCGACGCCTTCGGTGATCGCCTGCCGCAAGCGTTTCTCGAGGCTGCGCTGCTTGCTCTCGGAGTGATACTTCAGGCCGAACATATCCTTGACGTAGAAGGTATCGACGACCTGCTCCCCATAGGTAGCGATGACAGCGTTGGCGATATAGACATTCATATCCGCCAGCGTGCGTGCCAGATCATAGAGCAAGCCTGCACGGTCGCGGGTGTCTACCTCGATGATCGTATAGATCTCCGAGCCTTCATTGTCGAAGGTGATGGAGGTCGGCACGCGGAAGGCCTTCTCGCGTTTTTTGACCTTGTCGCGGGATCTAAGCGCATCGCGAGCAATTACTTCGCCGCGTAGGGTCTTTTCGATCATCTGGCGCAGACGGGGCAGCTTGGATGCCTCATAGGCGTTCCCTTCGCTATCCTGAATCCAGAAGGCATCGGTTACGTACCCGTCTTTGGTGGTATAACTGCGCGCATCAACCACGTTGGCCCCAACAAGCGCCAGAGCGCCCGTAAGGCGGCTGAAAATGCCGTGGTGATCGGGCATTACAAAACAGGCACGCGTGGCATCGCGATCCTCGTCGGGGTGCAGATCAATGTTGATGGCATCCTCGTCGAGGTTTTTGAACAGATTGGCAAAAGCCACATGTGCTGTGACATGCAGACCCTGCCAATAGGGATCATAATGGCGCGCGGTCTCGGCCTTGAGCTCTTTCTTGGACCAATCGGGGAGGGCTGCGCGCAGCGCCTTTTTCGCCTCTTTGCCACGGTTTTGGCGGTTGAGGTCTTCCAGACCCGTCTCAAGTGCGCGGCGCGTCTGGCGGTAGAGGCCACGGATCAGCACAGCTTTCCAGTTGTTCCAAGTGTTCGGGCCCACGCCGCGGATATCGCAGACGGTAAGCACGCACAGCAGATCAAGGCGTTTGACCGTCTGCACCGCCTTGGCAAAGTCGCGCACGGTGCGCGGGTCGGCGATGTCGCGTTTCTGCGCCATGTCCGACATCAGCAGGTGGTAGCGCACGAGCCACTCCACAGTGTCGACCTCATCCTGCTTGAGACCCAGACGCGGGGCCACCTTGCGCACGATCTGCGCGCCAAGGATCGAGTGGTCTTCGGAGCGACCTTTGCCGATATCATGCAGCAATAGAGCCACATACAGGACCTTGCGGTTCACACCACGCTTGAGGATCGAAGAAGCAACGGGCAGCTCTTCCTCGAGTTCATTTTTCTCGATCATTGCAAGGTGGGCGATGGTCTGAATCGTATGCTCGTCCACAGTATAGCTGTGGTACATATTGAACTGCATCATCGCCACAATCGGCTCGAATTCAGGAATAAACGCGGCCAGCATGCCCAGCTCGTTCATGCGGCGCAATGCACGCTCGGGGTTGCCGTGTTTGAGCATCAGATCAAGGAAGATGCGCCGGGCCTCGGGGGTATCGCGTACGGTGTCGTCGATCAATTCGAGGTTCGCTTTGACCGTACGCATGGCGTCCGGATGGATCAGCATGCCCGTGCGCAAAGCCTCCTCGAACAGGCGCAGCATGTTGAGCGGATCGGCCAGAAACGCTGCCTCGTCCTCGATCGCGATGCGGTTGTGCGTAACGGTATAGCCATCCTTGATCTTCGGCCTGCGCCGGAACAACCGCTCTAGCAGGGGCTCGGATTTGACGTGCATATCCTCCAGCTTCGTCAGGAAGATGCGGGTCAGATCACCAACGGCTGTGGCGTGGCGGAAATAGGCCTGCATAAAGACCTCGACGGCACGGCGACCTTTAAGGTCAGTGTAGCCCATCGCTTCGGCCACGCTGACCTGCATGTCAAAGGTCAACTGCTCTGTGGCGCGATTTGTCAGCAGATGCAGATGCCCGCGCACGGCCCAGAGGAAATTCTCGGCCTCCTTGAAAGTCTCGTACTCATCGTCGCGAAATACGCCTGCGGCAACCAGATCGGCGGAGTGCTCGGCCCCGTGGATGTATTTGGCGATCCAGAACAGGGACTGCAGGTCACGCAGGCCGCCTTTGCCTTCTTTGACATTCGGCTCAACGACATAGCGCTGGCCTTGTTTGATGTGGCGGTTGTCGCGCTCCTCCAGCTTGGCCTCGATAAAGGCAGCGCCTGAGCCTGAAAAGAGGTCACGTTTGAGCGTCTCGCTCAACTGCTCGGCCAGATCGGTATCGCCCCATACGTATCGGTGCTCAAGCAGGGCGGTCTGGATGGTATAATCCTCATGACCCAATTGGACGCAGTCGCGGATGGTGCGGCTGGAGTGGCCGACCTTAAGTTTAAGATCCCACAGGATATAGAGTGCCGCCTCAATGACGCTGCTGGCCCACGGAGTTATGGCAGCAGGCAGCAGGAACAGGAGGTCCACATCGGAAAAGGGTGCCATTTCTCCGCGCCCGTATCCACCGACACCAATCGCGCTGAGGGGAGGTGCGTCATCGGGAGCAGGATGCAGGTGAGTCGTGATGACGTTCAGGACCGATTTGACCATCCCGTCCGTCAGGTAGGTGTAAGAGGCGGTCATTGCGGCGGCATCAAAAGGCGCCGCGGTAAATGCCTCTGCAATTGCCGCGCGGCCTTGCTTCTGGGCAGCGCGCAAAATTCTGACGGTCTCTCTCCGCACGACCGTCTCGGAGATGTCTTGTGCGACCGCTGCTGCGATGGCGTCATCTATTCGGGACGCGTCGAAGATTTCAATCGGCAAAGCGCACAGGCGCGGCGCAAGAGCCGCATCTGCGTTTATCATAAGCTCGGGTGTCATCCAGCGGCGCTCAGAAGCCCGCACCACCAAATGCTTTTGGTGCTTGCTCCAGTAGGACAACCTGATTGTTGCGGATTGTCGCCACAGCAAGGCCGCGCTCGTTCGTTCCGTCTGAACGCAGGCGGAAAATGCCATTCGCGCCGCGGAAACCCGCATTCTGGGTCAAGGCAGACCCTGTGAGTGCGTTCGCCCGGCCACTCTTTACGAGAGATCCGATTGCGGCGACCCCGTCGAATGCAAGTCCTGCGATATCAAGGGGGCGCGCGCCGTAGGCGGCATTATATCGTGCCGCGAAGGCTGCGGTGGCGGAAGGGTCTGGCAGAGCAAACCATCCACCCTGAATGCCAGGGATAGCGAGCGTCTGGGCAGGAATATCCCAGCGGGTCATCCCGACGAATTGTGAGGTTGCATTGCGGACACCTGCAGCGGGAAGCATTTCTGCCAGCAGCGGCAAAGCAGTTGCAGAGTTGGCGGTCATAAACAACGCGTTGGCGCCAGAGGATTCTATCGTCGCTTTTACGCGCGGGACTGCAGCGCGCACGCTTTCCTGGCTCAGCGCATATTCGATGTCGCCTGACAGTGTTGCGCCATTGGCCGAGATTGCACGTTGGATGGCATTTCGCGCAAGCTGCCCGCCAATATCATTTGCGTGCAATACCACGATTTTGTCTTTGCCTGCCCGCTTTGCATAGCTGACCAGTCGCTTTGCCGTTGTGTCAAATGTTGGCCCAAGCACAAAGACGTTGCCGCCTGCGATGGTTGAATTGTTGGAAAATGACAGAACATTGACACCGGACGAGGCCACAGCGACCCCTGCTGCGTTTGCCGCTTCGCCATAGACCGGTCCCAGAATGATCTTGGCGCCGTCAGCAACCGCTTGAGACGCGGCTGTTGCGGCGGTCGATGCTTTGCCTGCGGTGCCATAAACGCGCAAGTCGATTTGCACACCGTCCAGATCACGGATCGCCATACGCGCCGCATTCTCAAGATTCTTTGCCAGCAGATTATCAGAAGCCGAGCCACCTCGTGGTATCAAAAGGGCGACAGGAACAGGAGCCTTGGGATCAATTTTTGGGCCACCAGCGCCGCCAAGACCACCCATCATTGCAGGATCACAAGCCGCCAGCATCATGGCAAAGAGTGGCAACATAAGTATCCGCAGTGGCTTTCGGATGGTAGATAGAATGGCAAACATGGTAACTGTACTCCCCAGAACTGGCGCAGGCATGGCTCCGCGCTTTAATCGGTGTAATCATATCGTGTCCAAAGGGCGGGTCCAGCATTGAATATCCATAAGCAGAACTTAGCATCGGGAATCACTTTTGTAGGTGTCCCGATAGGGACCGCACGCGACATTACATTGCGGGCTCTGGATGTGTTGGCGAGTGCGGATATGCTGGTTGCCGAGGACACCCGAAGTCTTCTTAAGCTTATGGATATACACGGGATTTCTCTGGACGGGCGCAAGATATCGGCGCTCCATGATCATTCGGGCGCAGGTGCCGTCGAGCGGCTGATCACCGCGGCGCAAGGGGGGAAATCAATCGCTTATGCTTCTGAGGCAGGGATGCCACTGATTGCCGATCCGGGATTTGAATTGTCGCGCGCAGCAGCGGCTGCCGGTGTGCCCGTAACTTGCGCGCCTGGTCCCTCAGCGGTCCTCACGGCGCTTGCGTTAGGCGGTTTGCCGACAGATGCGTTTCATTTTGCAGGCTTTTTACCAAGCGCAAAGGCCGCAAGGCTGAATGCTCTGGAAGGCTTGCGGGATATTCGTGCGACCCTTGTGTTCTACGAATCGCCCAAGAGAATCGGTGCGATGCTGCGGGATGCTAAGACTGCCTTGGGAGGCGCGCGCACTGCTGCAGTGTGCCGCGAACTTACAAAGAAATTCGAGGAAGTCCGGCGCGGATCGTTGGATGAGCTTGCCGAATTTTATGCCCAGACAACACCCAAAGGCGAAATTGTCGTTTTGGTGGATCGTGGCGATTTAGAAAAAATTAATTCGGATGACTTAGAAACTGCTTTGTCGGCAGCGCTGAAAGAGCTTTCCATGCGCGATGCGGTTGATTTGGTCTCCAAAGCGCACGCGTTGCCGCGCAGACAGGTGTACCAAGCAGCGCTAGAGCTTAGTTCGAAAGAAGATTGATACCGGGATGGCGGAAGAGACGCGAAAACAACGGACACATCGGGGCAGCATGGCCTATCATGCTGGCGTTGCTGCAGAAGGGCGTATTGCCCAAGACTATGAGCGGCGCGGGTTTGCTGTTGCGCGTCGAAGGTGGCGGGGGAAATCGGGTGAGATTGACCTGATCGTGCAAGACGGCGACGGGCTCATATTTATCGAGGTCAAGCAGAGCCGGAGTTTTGATCGTGCGGCACATGCACTTTCACAGGCCCAGATGCGGCGGGTGTACCGAACCGCAGAGGAGTTTTTGGGTACCCAGCCGCTAGGTAGCCTTACAAATGTGCGGTTCGACGTGGCCTTGGTTAATGGATTTGGCGACACACAAATTATTGAAAACGCGTTTGACCATTTCTGACGATATTCCGCTGGCCATTGCCTAGATCGTCATGCTTTGTCATTTAAGGTGACAGTAGCAAGGAATACCGCATGAAAATCGCCTTTCAAATGGACCCGATCGGGGCCGTAGACATCAACGCAGATAGTAGTTTTCGTCTCGCCGAAGAAGCGCAGTCACGAGGGCATACACTCTTTTTCTACACCCCCGACCATCTCGCATATCAAGAAGGGCGGATCACGGCACGTGGTCAGGATATGACAGTTCAGCGCGTGGTGGGTGATCCTGCGGTGTTGGGTGAAATGCGTGAGGTAGATTTGTCGGAGTTCGATGTTGTTTGGCTGCGGCAGGACCCACCGTTTGACATGCATTACATTACATCGACCCATCTGCTTGACCGGATTTCGGCGACCACGCTGGTGGTGAATGATCCGTTCTGGGTGCGAAACTATCCAGAGAAGCTGATGGTTCTGGATTTTCCTGACCTGACGCCACCAACGACAATTGCGCATGATCTGGCGACGATCAAAGCGTTCAAGGAAAAGCACGGCGACGTGATTCTCAAGCCGCTGTATGGCAACGGTGGCGCAGGTGTTTTCAAGCTCACCCGTGAAGACAGAAACCTCAGCTCGTTGCATGAGTTGTTCAAAAGCTTTTCGCGGGAACCACTGATCGTTCAGAAATTTTTGCCTGACGTGGCCAAGGGTGACAAGCGCGTGATTCTTGTAGATGGAGAGCCTGTAGGTGCAATCAACCGTGTGCCTGCGGAGGGCGAAACGCGTTCCAACATGCACGTAGGCGGGCGGCCCGAGAAGATCGGTCTGACCGAGCGGGATCTCGAGATTTGTGCCCGCATTGGCGGTGTCCTGAAAGAAAAGGGGCAGGTGTTTGTCGGCATCGATGTGATCGGCGACTATCTGACTGAAATAAATGTGACCTCGCCCACCGGCATTCAGGAACTGGAGCGGTTTGACGGAGTAAACATTGCGGGCAAAATCTGGGACGTGATTGAAGCCGAGCGCGCATGAGTCTTATGCGCCATCTCCTTAATCCATGGCTGCGCGCCGTGGAGAAGCGGCGCCTACGCAATGGAACACCCGCGCAGATCCGCCGTGCACTCGACATGCAATCGCGGATGCTGTTTCGGGGCCCAAGGGGGCTCAAACAGGCATGGTGCACATTTGGTGAGGTTCCCTGTCTGGAGGTTGTGCCGAAGAACGCGGCGCAAGACCGAGTGCTATTCTACATCCATGGCGGCGGTTTCGTTTTTGGCAGTCCGAATTCGCACAGCGCGATGGCGGCGCAATTGGCGGGCCGCATCGGCGCGCGTGCCGTGCTCCCGCGCTATCGGTTAGCGCCCGAGAATCCCTTTCCCGCCGCGCCTGATGATGTCCGTTCCGCATGGGATGGTTTGATTGCGAGCGGGGTTGATCCCAAGAACATCGCGCTGGGCGGTGATAGTGCAGGAGGGGCGCTTGCGTTCGGGCTGGTTGCCACGCTGAGCGCGGAGGGTCGCGCAGGGCCGGGTATCGTCTTCGGCTTTTCGCCCCTCGCCGACCTTATGTATCGCGGTGAGAGTTTTAACAGCAACGCCGAGAAGGATGTCCTGTTGCCCACCAACAGTGCGGGTAAGTTGGTTGACATGTTCTTGGGTGACCAGAGCCGTGAAGACCCCAGTGTGAGCCCCCTCTATGGAGAGTTCACTGCGCCGCCACCCGCGTGGATGACTGTTGGCGATACTGAAATTCTGCGCGATGATGCCCTAAGGCTGGCAGAGCGGCTCAAGGCTGCGGGGGGCGATGCCTCACTGATTGTGGAGCATGATCTGCCCCACGTCTGGCCCTTGTTCCACAATATACTTCCCGAAGCGCGCAATACGCTGGATGCGTTGGCCTTATGGATCAGGCAACGGCAAAACTGGGAAGTCTGAAACTTACGGCTTCGGCGATATGCGGTTTGCGGACCTGTGAAGACCCGTCCAGATCGGCAATTGTACGCGCAACCCTCAGCACACGGTGATAGCCCCGCGCCGACAGGCTGAAACGTTCGGCTGCGCGAAGCAGTAGTTCGCGCCCTTCGGTATCGGGCGCTGTAATCTCGGTGAGCACATCGCCTTCCGCATCTGCATTACAGAGCATGTTTGGCTCTGCGGCAAAGCGGGTTTTCTGAATGTCGCGCGCCTGCTCTACGCGAGCGGCGACCTGTTGCGATGTGTCTCCTGAAGACGGCAGGTCAAGGTCGGAATAGCTGACTGGGGGGACGTCAACGCGTAGATCAAAGCGATCCATCAGCGGTCCAGAGATGCGGCCCAGATAATCCTCGCCGCATTGTGGAACGCGTGAGCACGCGCGCGCAGGATCAGGAAGATACCCGCATTTACAAGGGTTGGCCGCCGCAACAAGCATGAAACGGCAGGGGTATTTCACATGGGCATTGGCGCGGCTGATCATAACCTCACCTGTTTCGATCGGTTGGCGCAGGGTTTCCAGCACATTGCGGGCGAATTCGGGGAATTCGTCCATGAACAACACGCCATTATGCGCCAGACTGACCTCCCCTGGCTTGGCATTGCGGCCACCGCCGATAATCGCGGCCATCGACGCGGTGTGATGCGGGTCGCGAAACGGGCAGCTGCGCGAAATACCGCCCTCATCCAGCAGGCCTGCCAGAGAGTGGATCATGGAAGTATCAAGCGCCTCCGCCGCTGACAAAGGCGGTAGAATGCTCGGCAAGCGCGCGGCGAGCATGGATTTTCCCGAACCCGGTGTGCCGACCATCATCAAATGATGTCGCCCTGCCGCAGCTATCTCCAAGGCGCGTTTGGCGCGTTCCTGTCCTTTGACATCTTGTAGATCATGGGTGTGATTAGGTGCAGCAACTTCACCGGCCTTCGCGTGAGGGAGCGGCACTTGCCCCGTATAATGCCGCACCACGTCGCCCAAGCTGGGAGCTGCTATGACCTGACACGATTCCACCCATGCCGCTTCTGCGCCCGAACCAAGCGGGCACAACAAACCGCGACCTTCTTCGGCTGCGGCGACAGCAGCGGGCAGTGCGCCAACGACGGGCACCAGAGAACCGTCTAGCGAAAGCTCACCCAACCCGACCACGGTTTCGACAACGTCCTTTGGCAGAATGTCGAGAGCGGCAAGCAGGGCCAAAGCAATCGGAAGATCAAAGTGGCTCCCCTCTTTTGGCAGATTGGCTGGGCTGAGATTCACGGTGATGCGTTTGGAGGGTAGGGCAATCGCCATGGAGGTGAGTGCGGTTCGTACACGGTCACGCGCCTCGGAGACCGCTTTGTCTGGCAGCCCGACAATCGAGAACGCGGGCATACCGGGCGTAACGGCGCATTGCACCTCGACCATGCGCGCTTCAACCCCTTGAAATGCAACGCTGTATGCGCGTGCGACCATTTTTCGACCCCGTACGTCCCAATTGGTTAACGCTACAGGAGTAAGGGTTTAGGAAAGGTTAATAGGGCCAAGGCGTGGTGCGGCCCACGGGGGGGTAGGGGAAGGGATCATATGCCTGCTTCAAACCTTCAGCGCGCCACTTTTGGAACGCGGGATCCGATAGGGTGGCCTCGCAATAAGCCCGTGCCGCATCCGAGACGGGCAGATTATAGCCGACAATACGTGCGCACACGGGCGCATAGAAGGCATCGGCGAGTGAGTATGCACCAAACAACCATGGACCCGCGCCTGCTGCTTCCCGCGCAAACGCCCAAAGCGTTTCAATGCGGGCGAGGTCCGCTTTGACAGCTTCGGAAGGGACGAAATCACCATCAATATGCACAAGCTGCATCGAGCAATCTGAGCGTATCGCGCTAAAGCCGCCTACCATTTCGGCGCAAAGCCAACGCGCTCGGCTGCGCGCAGAGGCATCCGCAGGCCACATCGCAACATCAGGGTGCCTCTCGGCCAGTGTTTCGGCTATTGCAAGGCTCTCGCCAACGACATCGCCTTCGGGCGTGGTGAGCGCAGGCACAAGGCGGGCAGGCGCGATGCTGGACATCTCTTGAGCCATTGTGCCGTTATAGAGACCAACCTCGACTTCTTCGAAAGGAAGGTTGAATTTTTCCAGCATGAGCCAGCCGCGCAAGGACCAGCTCGAAAATGTGCGGTCACCGATATAAAGTTTGTACGTCATGGGATGTTTCTAGATGGGCATCCAACACTGTGCAAATTCACATGCGTTGGGCATCCCATCAAGGGATGTGATTGATCTGCTCAACGCTCCAGATCTCTCCACCTTTGTGATGCAGCGTTGTGACCGAGATGTTGTCAATTTTATGAGCCATCGCCTCATAGGCCGAGACCCCAAGCGCGCGCTGCACTTGGGTCAGGATTACGCCAAAATGCGCCACCGCGATAATGTGCGCCCCTTCGTAGGCTGCGTTCATGCGGTCCACCACCTTACTTACCCGCGTTGAGGTCTGGTTCCAGCTTTCACCCTCGGGGGCTTGTATATCTCCGGGTTTGTCCCAGAAATCGCGGCTAAGCTGCGGATCACGTGCGGCAACGGCATCAAAGCGCATTCCGTCCCAGACGCCAAAGTTGATCTCACGCAGGTCAGGCTCGTGAGGCAGGCGGGTGTGGCGGTCCATGCGAAGGGCATCTGCCGTATGAATAGAGCGGATCAGATCGGAGGAGACGATCAGCGCCTCTTCGGGCAGATGCTGGCGCACGCGATTTATCAGATCATGGTCTGACAGATCGGCGGGGACGTCGCGCCAGCCGACGAAAGACTTCTCATGGGTGGGCCCGTGGCGGACCCAATGCCAAGTGGTCATGGAAGAGACCCTTTCAGAACTTGGGGCAGGCCGGCAGTCACCTGAACGGCCAGATCGGCCTCTTGCGCCAGCGCGATATTAAGCCTGCCCTGCGCTTCGCGAAACTGGCGGGCAAGTTTGTTGTCAGGCACGATCCCGTGTCCTACTTCGTTGGAGACGATGACCCAAGGAGCAGCGCAAGCGCGGAGCGCGTCGAGCAGCGTCTGGGTCGCATGGTCAATATCGGCCTCCTCCATCATCTGATTGCTCAGCCACATCGTAGCACAGTCTATCAGGACGGGGGTATCGGCAGCGAGGTTGGCCAAAGGCGTCGCCAAATCAAGAGGCTCTTCAATCGTCGTCCAACGGGTATCGCGACGGTCTTTGTGCACTTTGACGCGTAACAAAATCTCATCATCCCAAATGCGGCCTGTAGCAAGGTAGATTGGGCTTAAGTTACTCGAAAGAATGAAGTTTTCTGCCCATCCAGATTTTCCAGAAGCTGCACCCCCTAAGATGAAAGAGCCGTTGGGCAACATTTTTTGAAACCTTTTTGAACCTTTGTGCACTTTCATGCGTACTCATAACAGAGGGTCACTACAAGATGACCTCGTTCACTGGGAGACGAAACAATGGCTATGGGTACTGCGCAAGATTTTTCACTCACCCGCACTGCGATGAAGGCAGAGCTTTTGGACGCAGAGACCGAGTTGAAGCTCGCCTATGCGTGGCGCGATGAGCGGTGCGAGGCTTCACTTCACCGTCTGATCACCGCCTACATGCGCTTGGCGATTTCCATGGCCTCGAAATTCAAGCGTTACGGCGCTCCCATGAATGATCTTATTCAAGAAGCGGGTCTCGGGCTGATGAAAGCCGCTGATAAGTTCGACCCTGACCGCGGGGTGCGCTTTTCCACGTACGCGGTTTGGTGGATCAAAGCGTCCATTCAGGATCACGTCATGCGCAATTGGTCGATGGTCCGCACAGGTTCGACATCCTCCCAGAAGTCCCTATTTTTCAACATGCGCCGTGTTCAGGCCAGACTTGAGCGCGAGGCGGCCTCGGCTGGAGAAGAGCTCGACCGTCACCAGCTGCGCCAGATGATCTCGACCGAGATTGGTGTGCCACTGCACGACGTTGAGATGATGGAAGGCCGTTTGTCCGGATCTGACTATTCTCTGAACGCGACGCAATCGTCCGAGGACGAAGGCCGTGAATGGATTGACGCTTTAGAGGACGACAGCGCGCAAGCCGCCGAGAATGTTGAGCACGACCACGACACACAACGGCTGCGCGAGTGGTTGCTGACGTCTATGGCCGCACTTAACGGGCGTGAGCAGTTCATTGTGCGTGAGCGGAAATTGCGCGATCAGCCCCGCACGCTGGAGAGCCTTGGCCAAGAGCTGAGCCTCAGCAAAGAGCGCGTGCGCCAGCTGGAGGCAGCAGCGTTCCAAAAGATGCGCAAATCGCTTGAGATGCAGTCGACAGAAGTGTTCCACTTTCTCACATGAGATTGACGTCTATTTTCTTTCCAAGGAAATTAAGCATGAGCGTGGCCTTCGGGGCTGCGCTTTTTGCATCTGAAGTGGGGGCCGAAATCCCAGACGCGGCACGGCAGGCGCAGGTGGTCGTCTTGGGAGAGCAGCACGACAACCCTGATCACCATGCGCGGCAGGCGGCTTGGGTCGCAGATATACAACCCGCCGCCCTCGTCTTCGAGATGCTTACTCCACCGCAGGCCGCAAATGCTGCTTTCGACTGGACCGATCAGGCAGAGCTTGACGCTGCCGTTGGGTGGTCAGACAGCGCATGGCCGTCGTTTGATATGTATTTCCCTATTTTTGCCGCGGCGCCCGATGCCACGATCTTTGGCGCAGGTGTGTTGCGCGAGACATTGCGCGAAAAGTTGCAGGACCCAATCGCAGAACAGCCCGAAGCCGCACGTTTTGGTCTGGATCAGCCTGCCGACCCCGAAGAGCAGGCGGCCCGCGAAGCCTTGCAGGCAATTGCCCATTGCGGTGCCCTGCCGGAAGATGTCTTGCCGATGATGGTCGATGCCCAGCGGATACGCGACATGGCATTGGCAGATGCAGCACTCCGCGCTTTGGCGCAGACGGGCGGGCCTGTTGTCGTGATCACGGGCAACGGCCATGCACGAACCGATTGGGGTATGCCTGCCTTGATGCAGGTCGCAGCGCCTGAGGTGACGGTATTCTCACTCGGGCAAGGGGAAGACGGCAATACTGTGAATGGCGGCTTTTCCCTCACCCTCGATGCGCCCGCGCCAGCGCGTGGCGATCCATGCGCGGCCTTCACCCAGTAGGGTCTGGTGCAGGTGCGGCCTGCGGCATAAGGTGCAGGCGACGCGACCCAACCAAGGGAATCCTATGCTGGCTGGAAAACACATTCTGTTGATTATCGGGGGCGGCATCGCCGCGTTCAAATCGCTCGACCTGATCCGCCGTCTGCGCGAGCGTGGCGCAGTTGTGACCCCTGTCCTGACCCGCGCCGGCGAGGAGTTCGTAACACCGCTTTCCGTGTCGGCATTGGCAGGCCGCAAGGTCCACCGCGATCTGTTTGATCTCGATGACGAAGCGGAGATGGGCCATATCCAGTTGAGCCGTGTCGCTGATCTGGTGGTCGTGGCCCCTGCAACTGCGGACCTGATGGCAAAGATGGCGGGTGGGCTGGCCAATGATCTGGCCTCGACACTGCTGTTGGCCACCGACACGCCCGTGATGATCGTGCCAGCGATGAATGTCCGCATGTGGGAGCATGCCGCGACACAGCGTAATCTGGAGACGCTGAGAGGCGATGGCATCGCAATAGTAGGCCCTAACAAGGGTGATATGGCCTGTGGCGAACACGGGCCTGGCCGCATGTCCGAGCCAATGGAGATTGTCGAGGCCGTCGAGGCTGCGCTGTCGGATGGGCCGCTAAAGGGCCGCCGCATATTGGTGACTTCTGGTCCCACGCATGAGCCGATTGACCCTGTCCGTTACATCGCGAACCGTTCGTCAGGTGCGCAAGGTACGGCGCTGGCGCGTGCATTGACAGCACTGGGCGCGCATGTGGTTTTCGTGACGGGACCAGCCGATGTCGCCCCGCCCGAGGGCGTTGAGGTGGTTGCCGTGCAAACCGCACAACAGATGCAGGAGGCGGTCGCGGCCGCTCTGCCTGTCGATGCTGCAGTCTTTGCGGCGGCGGTTGCGGACTGGCGGGTCACTTCCGCCTCTGACCGCAAGCTGAAGAAAACCAAAGACGGTTTGCCCGCGCTCGAATTTGCAGAGAACCCCGACATTTTGCATGGTGTCAGCCATCTCAAGGAAAACCGCCCCCCGCTTGTGGTGGGCTTTGCCGCGGAGACGAATGATGTGATTGAGAACGCAACGGCCAAGCGGTTGCGCAAAGGCTGTGACTGGATCGTGGCCAATGATGTCTCGCCCGCAACGGGCATTATGGGCGGTTCCGAGAACGCCGTGACCCTAATCAGCGATGCAGGGGCGGAAGAATGGCCTCGCATGGGCAAAGATGCCGTGGCCCAAAAGCTGGCCGCTCGTATTGCGGATGCGATCAGCTGATGCAGGACGTCGAGCTGCGCATGGTGTGGGAAGACGGTGCGGACCGCGCGTTGGGCCTGCCGCAGTATGAGACTGCAGGGGCTGCAGGTGCTGACCTGCGTGCCAACCTGCCTGACCGCAGTGCGATCACGTTGGAGCCGCAGGCGCGGGTGCTGGTACCGACAGGGTTGCGATTGGCTGTTCCGCAAGGCTTTGAAGTGCAGATTAGACCACGCTCGGGGCTGGCGCTCAAACACGGAATCACATTGCCCAATAGTCCTGGCACAATTGATGCCGATTACCGCGGGCCGCTGGGCGTGATTGTGCAGAACGGCGGGACGGTGCCTTTCGTGATCGAGCACGGGATGCGGATCGCGCAGATGGTTGTCGCGCCTGTGGTGCAGGCTAGGTTCACTGCCGTGGATGCGTTGAATGATACAGCGCGCGGTATCGGGGGCTTCGGCTCTACCGGAACGGAGTAGACTTTTGCTGGTATTGGTTTTGGCGGCGGTGATCTGGGGCTTGGGCATTATGATGCGCACGCCGCGCTCGGCGCGTTGGATGATGATCGGGCTGCTTTTGCTCGCCGTGATCGGGGTGCAGCTGGTTTTTCCTGAAGGCCATCCGCTGCGCGAGGCGACGGGGGGCAGTGCGGCGCTGTGGCTTATCGTGTCGGGCATCGGTGGAGTTGTCTGGGCATACTCACGCTTTATTGCGGACCTGCGCACCAAATCAGGTGTGGATGAGGAGCGCGCGATCTTGCCCGCAGGAAAATCGGGCAGTTTCTCCGATACCGAGCTCAACCGTTACGCGCGTCATATCGCGCTGCGCGAAGTCGGGGGCGCGGGGCAAAAGGCGCTCAAGAACGCGAAGGTGCTGGTGATTGGCGCAGGAGGCCTTGGCGCGCCTGCGCTGCAATATCTTGCGGCGGTGGGCGTTGGTCGCATTGGAGTGATTGACGATGATATGGTCGAGAATTCGAACCTGCATCGTCAGGTCATTCATAAAGATGCGGCGATTGGTATGCCCAAAGTATTCTCGGCGCAGACCGAGATGGAAGCGCAAAACCCCTTTGTCGAGGTGCGCCCCTATAACCGCCGTCTCGATGCGAGTATCGCGCCTGAGCTCTTTGCCGAGTATGACCTCGTGCTTGACGGGACTGATAATTTCGAGACGCGCTATTTGGTGAACGCCACTTGTGTCGCCGCTGGCATCCCGCTCATCTCTGGCGCGCTAAGCCAGTGGGAAGGACAGCTGAGCGTGTTCGATCCCGCCCGTGGCGCGCCGTGTTATCAGTGTATCTTTCCCCAAGCGCCTGCTGACGGCCTCGCGCCCAGCTGCGCCGAAGCAGGGGTCATTGGTCCGCTGCCCGGTGTGGTTGGTGCCATGATGGCGGTAGAGGCGGTCAAGCTGATCACCGGTGCAGGCACAGCGCTGCTGGGTCAGATGGTGATCTATGACGCGCTCTATGGTGAGAGCCGCCGCATCGGCGTCAAGCCCCGCACCGATTGCCCGATTTGCACACACACGCAGCGCTAACGATTGTATCCCCCACAGCGCACTCCTAGATTGAGTGCAAAGGAGACTGCTATGAACCCGCTCTTGCAAGACTGGAATACTCCCTTCGGCCTCGCGCCGTTTGATCAGATTTCAGACGATGATTTCGCGCCCGCGCTTGAGAAGGCGCTGACTGCGCATAACGCGGAGATTGCTGCAATTACGCGAAATGCAGACGCTCCGACTTTTGCGAATACTATCGAGGCGTTGGAGGCCGCGGGGCATCTGTTGGATCAGGTTTTGGGCGTATTCTTTACTGTTGCTGGCGCCAACAGCAATGAAGTGCGCGAAGAGCTGCAGCGTGAGTTTTCACCCAAGTTGTCGGCACATTTCTCGGAGATTTCTTCGAATAAGGCCCTGTTTGCTCGCGTTGATACGCTTTGGCAGGGGCGTGACGCGCTGGACCTGAGCGATGAGCAGGAACGCGTGCTCATGCTGACCCACCGCGGTTTTGTGCGCGCTGGATCGGCACTGACAGGCGCAGATGAGGTGCGGATGAAAGAGATCAAAGCCCGTCTCGCCGTATTGGGCACACAGTTCACCCAGAACCTGCTTGCCGATGAGCGTAGCTGGTTCATGAAACTCGATGAAGCCGACCTTGAAGGGCTACCAGAGTTCGTGATTGATACTGCCCGCGCGGCGGGCAAGGAGAAAGATGCAGGCGGGCCAGTTGTTACGCTGTCACGCTCACTCATTACGCCATTCCTGCAGTTCAGCCCGCGCCGCGATCTGCGTGAGCGCGCTTTCAAAGCGTGGGAAGCCCGCGGTGCAAACGGCGGTGAGACAGACAATCGTGCCATCGCTGCCGAGACGTTGGACTTGCGCAAAGAACGTGCCGCGCTTTTGGGCTATGCAAGTTTCTCCGACTACAAGCTTGAGACGGAAATGGCCAAGACCCCCGCCGCCGTGCGCGACCTGCTGATGCAGGTCTGGGAGCCTGCAAAGGCACAAGCAAACGCCGATGCAGAAGTGCTCACAAAGATGATGCATGCAGACGGTGTGAACGGTGAACTGGCCCCTTGGGACTGGCGCTACTACGCTGAAAAACGTCGCGCGGCGGAGCATGATCTGGATGAGGCGAAGCTGAAGCCGTACTTCCAGCTCGACCGAATGATCGAGGCGTCGTTTGCCTGCGCATCCCGCCTGTTCGGGCTGGCGTTCAAGCCGCTGGATGTGCCGCTCTATCACGAAGATTGCCGCGCATGGGAAGTGACGCGGGACGGCAAACATGTGGCGGTGTTCATCGGAGATTATTTCGCACGCGGCTCTAAACGCTCAGGCGCGTGGTGTTCGGCGATGCGTGGGCAAGCGAAGTTCCCGAAGGTGCAGGGGCCTGTTGTGATCAATGTGTGCAACTTCGCCAAAGGCGATCCAGCGCTGCTGTCCTACGACGATGCGCGCACCCTGTTTCACGAGTTCGGCCATGCGCTACACCAGATGCTGTCGGATGTGACCTACGAGAGCATCTCAGGCACTTCTGTCGCGCGCGATTTTGTAGAGCTTCCTAGCCAGCTGTATGAGCATTGGCTGGAGGTGCCCGAGGTTTTGGGTGAGTTCGCGATCCATGCCAAAACGGGTGAGCCGATGCCCAGGGAGATGCTCGACAAAGTGCTGGGTGCTGCCACATTCGATATGGGATTCGCCACGGTCGAATATGTCTCTTCCGCGCTGGTCGATTTAGCGTTTCACGAGGGCGAGCCACCTACGGATGTGATGGAAATGCAGCAGGAGGTTCTGGACGGTTTGGGCATGCCCGCCGCGATCACCATGCGCCATGCCAGCCCGCATTTCGCGCATGTGTTTGCGGGGGACGGATACTCCAGCGGCTACTACAGCTATATGTGGTCCGAAGTCATGGACGCGGATGCATTCGAAGCGTTTGAGGAAGCGGGCAGTGCGTTTGATCCTGAACGCGCAAAAGCACTGGAAGAGAACATCCTGTCCACAGGCGGCAGCCGCGATGCAGCGGAGCTCTACATCGCGTTCCGTGGCCGTCTGCCGGGCGTCGAGGCGCTGCTGAAAGGGCGCGGCTTAGTAGCCTAAGTCGCGGTCCACCAAATTGAGGAGAGGCTCACCTGCCTCACCGCGGCGAATGTTCTCGACGATAACTTCGCTCGCGGTGCTGGCGCGGGTCTCTGCCGCGATATGCGGTGTGACCGTGACCTGCGGGTGCGACCAGTATGGGCTGTCCTGTGGCAAAGGCTCGCTGCGGAAAACATCCAGCGTGGCGTGGGCGATCTGGCCCGCGTCCAGCGCTTCGATAAGCGCCGCATCATCAATCAGCGGGCCGCGTCCAGGGTTAATGATAAACGCGCCGCGCGGCATCTGTGCCAATGCTTCGGCGTTAAGGATGTTCGTTGTCGCAGGTGTGTCTGGCAGTAGCGTCACCGCAATTTCGGCCCGCGCCAAGGCTTGTGACAACCCGTCAGCGCCATGAAAGCAAGTCACGCCTGCCACGTCTTTGGGGCTACGCGACCAGCCTGCTACGGAGAAGCCGAGGGCCAGTAGCATATCTGCGCAGGCGGTTCCCAGCGCTCCTAAACCGAGGATCACCACTTCGCGTTCCGCTGCGAGCGGCGGGGTGTGCGGTGTCCATGCATGCTCAGGATTGACGATGTGGCGGTCCATCCCGAGATGATAGCGCATCACATGACCCGTCACCCATTCGGCCATGCCGGTTGTCAGCCCGTGGTCCACCATTCGGGCCAGCGGGATTTTGAGTGTCTTATTACCCGTGATCTGTTCCACGCCAGCCCAGAGGTTCAGCACGGCTTTGGCGCGGGTATAGGGGGTGAAATCCTGCAAATCGCTATTGGGGGCATAGACGATGTAGTCGACCTTATCAGGCGCGATATCTTGGGCGAGATGTGCGGAAATCCCTGCTGCCTCAAGGGCGCGACGCAAAGGCGCTTCATAGGTATCCCAGCGTTCGGGGCGGGCAGCGAAAAGAATATTGATCATGTTGCGAATGCATCGTTCATGTGGGCCAGTCCTTTGACTTCGACAGGATTGCCAGAGGGGTCGGTGAAGAACATCGTTGATTGCTCCCCTGGCTCGCCCTTGAAACGGGTCTGTGGCGCGAGGATGAAATCTACTCCCTGTGCCGTCAGATGATCGGCCAGCGCACGCCATTCAGCGTAGGGCAGCACGACGCCGAAATGCGGCATGGGGACCTTGTGATCGCCCACCAAGCCAGTGGCGGCAACCGTCATCGGTGTTCCTAAATGGCATGACAACTGATGCCCGAAAAAGTCAAAATCGACCCAAGTTTTGGTGCTGCGCCCTTCGGTGCAGCCCAGCAGGCCACCATAAAAGGCGCGCGTCTGATCAAGGTCGGTTACGTTGAACGCAAAGTGGAAAATGGACATGGGGCAGGGGCCTTATCTAAACTAACGCGGTCTGTGCACATGAGCCGATTGGACAAGGCCGAATGCGATCATAAGCACCAACATGGCCGAGCCGCCATAGCTCACCAACGGGAGGGGCACGCCAACAACAGGGGCAAGCCCCATGACCATCGACATGTTAACGGCGAAAAACAAAAAGAAGTTTAGCGCGATGCCCAGCGTCAACAGCGAGGCAAAGCGGTCCTTGTTCATCACGGCAGAGACGAGGCAAAAGACCACGATCAGCGCATAGAGCACCAAAAGCGATATACCCCCGACAAAGCCGAACTCCTCCGCCAAGGTGGTGAAGATGAAGTCTGTATGCTTTTCAGGAAGAAAGTTAAGGCGCGACTGGGTGCCTTGCATAAAGCCGCGTCCCGTCCATCCGCCAGACCCAAGCGCGATCTTGGATTGCGCGATATGGTAGCCGGTGTTGAGCGGGTCGGAGGCGGGATCAAGGAAAGTGTCGATACGGCGGAACTGGTAATTCTCCAAAAGCTGCCACTCGGTCCCGCGGGATTTGAACACTGCCGCTACAAGCCCGATAACCCCCGCAAAGACGCTGGCGAAATATGCCCAATGCACACCAGCAAGAAACATCAGACCGCCCCCCGCCGAAAGCAACAGAATTGCCGTGCCGAGGTCTGGCTGTTGGACCACCAGCGCGGTGGGGATCAGGATGATTACGACAGGCAAGAGCACCCAGAAAGGCCGTGAGATTTTCTTGGCAGGAAGCCAGTCGTAATAGGCGGCGAGAAACATCACCAGCGTGATTTTGGTCAGCTCGGACGGCTGCAAACGGATCACGCCCAGATCAATCCAGCGCTGTGCGCCCATGCCGACGGCACCGAAAAATTCGACCCCGATGAGCAGCAAAACAGATATACCGAAGGCGACCCCCGCCAGATTGCGCCATATCCAGATGGGTACAAGCGCTACGGTGATCATCAATGCAAGGCCAAGGCCGAACCGCTTCATCTGTGGCGCGGCCCAAGGGTCATAGGCACCGCCCGCAACCGAGTAGAGCATCAGAAAGCCCGAGCCGGCGACCGCAGTTATCAGCAACACAAGCGGCCAGTTCAGGTAGAGTACCTTGCGCAAACCGGTCGGGACCGATTTGACCGTATATTCAAGATAACTCATGCTTGGTCACTGCTCTTTTTGACCCGCGCTTTCGGCTCTACATCGCGCAATCTGCGCTGCTGCGTTTTGATCCGCGCGCGGTCTGCTGTTGGATAGGCCTCCAGCGGTGGCTCTCCTTCATAAAGCGCTTGGAGCAACGCATCGCGGGCAATCGGGGCCGCAGCGGAAGAGCCGCCACCCCCGTGCTCAACCAGTACGGCGCAGGCATAGCGTGGATTGTCATAAGGAGCATAGCCTACGAACAGGGCATGGTCGCGTTGCTCCCAAGGGACTTCGGAGTTGTTAACCACAACCGAGCGGACCTGCGAAGTTCCTGTCTTTCCTGCCATGCGCATCCCGTCAGCGATGATACGGCTTCGGTAAGCGGTGCCGCGGCGATCATTGACGACAGAATACATGGACTTCCGCATCTTGCGCAGGTTGTTCTCGTTCATCCCAAGCGACTCATTGCCTTTGATCGGCTGCTCCACGCCGTTGACCGTCTTGATGAGACGGGGCGTTACTTCGCGGCCTGTGGCAATCCGCGCGGTCATCACCGCAAGCTGCATCGGCGTTGCCAGCATAAAGCCCTGCCCGATAGAGGCGTTGACAGTGTCACCGATGACCCAGTCCTCGCCCCTGTTATTGCGCTTCCAGTCCTTTGTCGGTGTGAGACCCGAATTGACCGAGCTGAGCGCCAGATCATGGCGAATACCAAGGCCAAAGCGGTTGGACATGGCAGTGATCTTCTCAATGCCCACTTTGAGCGCCAGATCGTAGTAGTAGACATCGCACGAGCGTTTCAGCGACGTCTCCAGATCAACCCAGCCGTGGCCCGAGCGTTTCCAGCAGTGGAACCTCCGCCCGCCAACTTCCAGATGACCGGGACAGTAGACCGTCTCATCAGGCCCGATAATTCCCGCCTCGATCGCAGCCATTGCGGTCATCATTTTGAAGGTTGAGCCCGGTGGATAGGCACCCTGCACTGTCTTGTTGACCAGCGGGCGGTATTTGTCGTTGAGCAGTGGATCATAGTCTTTCGACAGGATGCCGCCGATAAAGAGGTTAGGATCATAGGACGGCGCAGAGGAGTTCGCGACGATATCGCCCTTCTCGCAATCTATTATGACAACCGCAGCGCTCTCCCCCTCAAGCCGCGCCTGAACATAGTTTTGCAGCTTTGAATCCAGCGTGAGTTGCAGATCAGCGCCCGGATTGCCTTCACGCCGCTCAAGCTCCCGCATCACGCGGCCTGTGGCGTTTACCTCGACCTGTTTTGTCCCTGCGACACCGCGCAGCAGCGCTTCCTCGCGGGCTTCGACGTTGATCTTCCCGATCTGGAAACGGGGGATGCGCAATACGGCGTCAGGATCTTCTAGCGCGTCGAGGTCCTTTGAGCTCACGCGTCCGACACGGCCCACGACATGGGCGAAATCGGACCCCCGTGGATAGACCCGTGTACTCCCTACTTCGGGAACAATGCCGGGCAGGGCGGGTGCGTTGACCGAAACAGCACTCACCGCTTCCCAGCTCACATCCTCGGCGATTGTGACGGGCAGAAAGCGTTCAGAGCGCTTGGGCTTGGCCAGAGCGTTCTCGATCTGCTCGGGGGTAAGATCAATAAGCGAGGCGAGGCGGGTGATAACCTGTTCCACATCGCCCGCGTCTTCGCGCACCATCACAATGCGGTAGCTGGGGACGTTTTGCGCCAGTTGCACACCATTGCGGTCAAAAATCTCACCGCGCACCGGTGGAATAAGACGGATGTTGATGCGGTTTTCTTCAGCCAGCAGGCGGAACTGGTCCGCTTGATCAACCTGCAAATACTGCATCCGCGCGGCCAGCCCGCCCATGAACAACAGCTGCACCCCGCCCAGCAGCGCTGCGCGGCGGCTGAGCTTGGTATGGCTCGCGTCTGTCTCGGCTCTGCTGCGTCTCATGCGGTCTGCCTCATCTTCCTGTGTGTCATGCGCGCCCGCCTAGCGCGTCCAATTCTCCTGGTGCGGCGCGCCGTACCCCCATCACTGAACGCGTGATAAATACCACGACGGGATAGATCAGCACGGTAATTGCCAGTTCGATCAAACTGAGCCTGAGTTGGGGCGCGGGTACGAGCACTATAAATAATACAAATCGGTTGGCGATCAAAATTCCTGTGAGCAAGATCGCGACAGCAATCCATTCCGCGCCAAACGTAGAGTCGCGCAAGGTTCGGCTGCGCCCTTTGAGATTCTCGCAGGCCAGCAGCGCCAATATCGACCAAAGCCCTGGCGGGCGTTGCAGCATCAAGTCGGCCAGCAGGAACAACAGTGCCAGCAGAAGCGTCGGCACATATTCAGGACGCCGCAGGGACCATGCAAAGGCAAAGGCAATAAGCAGGTCAGGCCCGATCAAGTGGCGGTTGGTTCCCTGATCCAGCAACGCCCGCAAGCGCGCCTCGGCAGGATCAATCTCGGTCAGTGGTGGCAGCAGTTCGGGGGTGAAGAGGGTCACAGGCTGGGTGTCGATGGGCAGCAGGTGAAAGAACAGGATCAAAATGGTCAGTGCGACAAACGCGCTGCGCATGATAAACAACCGAAGGGGAGAAAGTTCATCCATGCAAGCTCACTCGCCTGCGTCCGCAGGCAGTGCGATGGCAGCGGGTGCAGGGGCGGCATCCGAGACGACAGTCGGTGCATTGATTGCTGTGTCCGTGCCGTGGTGACGCAAGACACGCAGGAACTCCAACCGCTCGAAATCAGCGGCAGGGCGCACGCGAAGCCGACCACCCGGATCAGCCGCTATCTGCCCGATAAGCAAACCTGCGGGAAACACGCCGCCATCGCCAGAACTGATCACACGGTCGCCGGGGCGCACCATTTCGGGGTTCTCGAGAAAATCAATTGGCGGCGCCGCAGAGTTGTCGCCCGCAACAATCGTGCGCTGGCCCGAGGGCTGGATCACGGCGGGGATGCGGCTGCTTGAATCGGTGAGCAGGATCACCCGTGCCGTGTTCTCGCCCACACCCGAGATGCGACCCACGAGGCCGATCCCGTCCATCGTGGCCCAGCCTTCAACCAAGCCATCGCGCGCTCCCACATTAAGCAGCACGGATTGGCGAAACGGCGATCCTGAATCGGCCAGCACGACACCTGTCACATAGGTCAGACGCGGATCAAGGCGCACGTTGTTGAGGTCAAGCAGACGGGCGTTTTCCTGCTCCAGCTGCAAGGCCGCCTCTTTCCACGTCTGCATGCGCCGGAGTTCCGAGCGGAGCTCCTGATTTTGCTCTGACAGGCGTTGGTAGCTTTGAAAATCGCGCAGCAGATTAATCGTGCCGGTGACAGGCGCCATGGCCCAGTCGAGATTTGGCACAACTGCATCAGTCACCTGTGCGCGGAATCGCTCCACCCGCGGACTGTCGATGCGCCACAGCAGGAACACCGCAAAAAGAACGAGCACCAGAACAGCCGTCAGAAGCCGCCGCAGCGGACCTGTGTATTCATTGGCGTTTTGGCGTTCTCTGGCCATGACGGGGAGGCGCCCTCCTCAGGCAGCTGTTAGCTGTCGTAGTCGATAGCGTGGCGCAACTGTGTCTCGTACTCAAGGGCTTTGCCGGTTCCAAGTGCCACGCAATTCAGCGGCTCATCCGCTACCGAGATGGCCAGACCTGTCTGCTCGCGCAGCGCCAGATCAAGATCTCCCAGAAGCGCACCACCGCCAGTCAGCATCACGCCACGGTCGACGATGTCTGCGGCAAGGTCTGGTGGTGTTGTCTCAAGCGCGGTCATCACGGCTTCGCAAATCTGCTGCACAGGCTCGGCCAGTGCTTCGGCAATCTGCGCTTGGGTCACTTCGATTTCCTTTGGCACACCATTCAGCAGGTCGCGCCCGCGAATTTGCATCGAGGTGCCACGCCCGTCATCGGGCATGCGTGCCGTACCGATGGAGGTCTTGATCCGCTCGGCTGTTGTCTCACCCACCAGTAGGTTCTGCTGGCGGCGCAGATAGCTGATGATCGCTTCGTCCATGCGGTCACCACCGACGCGGACAGAGCGGGCATAGACGATATCGCCGAGCGACAGAACCGCCACTTCGGTCGTACCACCGCCGATGTCTACGACCATGTTGCCCGTGGGATCTGTGATCGGCATGCCTGCACCAATCGCTGCCGCGATCGGCTCGGCAATCAGGCCCGCGCGCCGTGCGCCAGCGCTCAGCACAGACTGGCGGATCGCGCGCTTTTCAACTGGGGTCGCGCCATGGGGTACGCAAACGATGATCTTTGGTTTGGAGAAGGTCGAGCGTTTGTGCACCTTGCGGATGAAGTGTTTGATCATCTCTTCCGCAGTGTCAAAATCGGCGATGACGCCTTCGCGCATCGGACGGATCGCCTCAATGCTGCCGGGTGTGCGGCCCAGCATCAGCTTGGCATCCTCACCCACGGCCAGCACTTTTTTCACACCGTCCTTGACGTGGTAGGCAACTACGGAAGGCTCTGACAGAACGATACCTTTGCCCTTCACATAGACCAGCGTGTTGGCAGTCCCCAGATCAATCGCCATATCAGACGAGAAAAGGCCGCGCAGGTTTCCAAAGATCGACATGTGAATAAGCACCTTGCAAAATACGTATAGGCCCGCGACTCTCGCACAGGCTAGCTGCGACCTTATAGGCGTGGTGCGCGCTGGATTAAAGGGGGTTGCGGCGACTGTTTAGGCACGTTTGCGCGCATCCGCCTACGCACTATGTGGTTGGTTAAAACGGGGGAAAAGGGTCACAATATGAAGAAGATACAAACACTCGGCGTGCATCACATCACCATTATGGGTGCGGATCGCCAGACGAGCATTGATTTTTGGGAAGGCGTGTTGGGCATGCCTTTCCTGTTTGACCAGCCCAACCTTGATGATCCTGAGGAAGGGCATCTCTACTTCGATCCTGGCGATGGACGTTTGATCACGATCTTCACCAACGAGAGCAGAACGCCCGTACATAACCGCACGCCCACAGATGCAGGCTGTGTCCATCATCTGGCCTTCGAGCTCGACCGTGCCATGTTTGACCAAGTGCTGGAACGCCTCAAGGAGCGCGGCATCGGCAATTCAGGCGTCAAAGACCGCGGTTTTATGCACTCAATCTACTTCAAGGACCCACTGGGCCTTCTCATTGAGCTTGCCTGCTACACCTTCATCCCGCCACGCGGATCATCCCATGCGGAGGTGATGCTGGAGGCACACAAGTTGCGGGTAGCGCAAGGTGATGAGGCAATCGGGCGTGAGCATCTGGCGGATGCAGCGGTAATGATCGTCGAGCGATCTCAAGGGTCTCTGAGCACAGACCGTACGCCGAAAAACCCCTATCGTTAGGGCCGCCTAGCCATGGAGCGCCTTGCTGTCAGCGGGCGCTTCATCGCGGTCGAACAGGCCGTAATCGCGGATCACATGGGCGATGCGCAGGTGGTAGTCGCTGAACATCCCCTCTCGCCCTGCCGATTGCGCGGCGCGGTGTTTTGTAAGGCGTCGCAAGTCGGCAATCGCCTCCTCGTCACGAAAGAATGACAGTGACAACAGCTTGTCAGGGTTGGTCAGGCTCTGAAACCGCTCGACAGAGAGGAAGCCGTCGATTTTATCCACCAGCGGGCGCATAAGCGCCGCCATATCAAGGTAGTCTGATTTGCGGTCAGGGTGGGGCATGACTTCAAAAATGACAGCGATCATCTCGGCTCTCCATGTGGGCTGGAGGCGAGGGTGAGAAATGTGCGATCCTCGCGCAAGAGAAATTTCTCTGATTGGGCGAATTCATAATTGTCGCGGCCCAGCGGATCGGCTGCAAGGCGCTCGCGGTAGGCTTCATATTCCGCCAATGAGGGAGTGTTGTAGATGCCATAGGCCAGCGTTGAAGAGCCTTCGTGCGGTGCGTAATACCCCACAAGATCGGCGCCGCAGCGCGGGATGGCTTGGCCCCAATTACGCGCATATTGCTGGAATTGCGCCTTTTTGGTAGGGTCGATTTGGTAGCGGATGATGCAGGTGAGCATGGATTTTCCTTATGATAGCCTCCCTGTTCTAACCCATTGCGATGCGGGAATGCTTCGCCTACGGCCGAAGTATGAAAGAAGGTCCTGATATTGCCCGAGTTGCAGCACTCATCGGTGACCCTGCCCGCGCCAATATCCTGAGTGCGTTGATGAGTGGTAAGGCGCTCACCGCGACCGAGTTGGCGCATGAGGCGGGTGTCACAGTGCAGACGGCCAGCGCCCATTTGGCGAAGCTTGAGGCGGGCGGTTTGTGCCATGCGCGCAAGTCAGGCCGTCACAAATATATTTCCCTCAGCGGTCCCGAGGCGGCAGCTGTGTTGGAAGCCCTGATGGGGCTCGCTGCAGGGCAGGGGCATCTGCGGATCCGCACTGGTCCTGCCGATACCGCGCTGCGCGAGGCGCGCGTGTGTTACAACCACCTTGCCGGCGCACGCGGGATTGCGATGTATGATGCGATGATCGGACGTGGGGACCTGTTGGAGCGGGGCGATGATGTTACGCTCAGTGCACAGGGCGCAGCATTTGTCACTGGCTTTGGCATCGATCTTGAGGCGCTCGAGAAAGCACGCGCTCCCGTTTGCCGGAGCTGTCTTGACTGGAGCGCGCGGCGGACGCATCTGGCAGGCGGTCTGGGTCGTGCAATGCTGGTACAGATGGAGCAGTCGGGATGGGCCAAGCGCGAAGCGGGCAGCCGCGTGGTGCGGTTTTCGAAATCGGGTGCGCAAGCGTTCAACGCAGAATTTGCGCCTGCAAAGTGATGCTTATTGGTCGTTATCTGTAGGAACTGCAGGTGTCTCGGCGTTTTCGGCGGCACCTGCTGCGCTGGATAGCGCGCCATTGTTCCAGTCGCCCGAGGCCTCTTCACCGCTGGCGTAGGTCATTGTGCCGCTGCCCTGACGTTTGCCCTGCACGAAGGAGCCGACATAAATATCGCCGTTGGCGTAGGTTGCTGTGCCTGTTCCGTCGATCTCGCCGCCCGACCACTGACCTTCATAGACAAAACCGCTAGGCATGGTGATCTTGCCTGTGCCCTCGCGGCGACCTTCGTTGAACTCTCCGACATAGACGGTGCCATCGGGATAGGTGGCGGTGCCCTGACCATGACGAAGGCCCGCTTTCCAGCCGCCGACATAGGAGCGCCCGTCACCATAGGTCAGCGTCCCTTGCCCGTCATTGCGCGCGTCAACAAAGCTGCCCTCGTAGACCATGCCGTTTGGATAGGTTGCGCGGCCTTGTCCTTCAATCACACCCGCCGACCAGTCGCCTTCATAGGTGGAGCCGTCGGGATAGGTGATTTTGCCGCGCCCGTTGGCGAGGTTGTCCACGAAAACTCCTGTCTGGACCGAGCCGTCGGGGTAGGTCACGGTGCCTGTGCCTTCGGCGCGTCCCTCGACCCATTCGCCATCGTATTTATAGCCGTCTGCGCCTGTAAACACGCCAGTGCCGTGACGCTGATCGTTCAGATAGGCTCCAACATAGGTGTCACCGGATGCTGTGCGCGCATTGCCCACGCCTTCGCGGCGACCGTCCACCAGATCGCCCTCATAGGTGTCGCCATTCGCTTGGGTAATAGACCCCTTGCCATTGAGTTGACCGTTCGCCCATGTCCCCTCAAGCGTGAAGCCCTCGGGATGAACCAGCTTGCCCTGACCCGAACGGGCGCCATTGACCACAGTGCCCTCGTAAACGGCCCCTTCGGCATCGGTGATCACGGCCTGCCCTGTGGCCTGCCCGTCGACCCAGTCGCCTTTGTACTCATAGCCTGACGGCGTGGTCAGCACACCTTTGCCATGACGTTTGCCATTGCGGAAACCGCCCTCGTACCGCTCCCCGTTGGCATGCACGGCGACGCCCTGTCCCACAATAGTGCCAGCCAGCCACTCACCTTCATACGTGCCGCCATCTGCCATGGTGATCTTGCCGATGCCCTCTGGTTTGCCCTTGGCGAAGTCACCCTCATAAATGGAGCCGTTTGGAAAACGGGCGGTGCCTTTGCCCTTGATCTCTCCCTCAACCCATTGGCCAGAGTATTCATAGCCGTTGGGCAGGACATATGTTCCTTGTCCGTGTTGAAGCCCGTCTTTGAACGTCCCTTCATAGACGCCGCCATCGTCGTATTGCTTGCTCAGGATCTGGGTGTTCTGCGCGGCTAAAGCACTGAATGTCAGCGGTGTCACAGCGAGAGCGAGCAAGAGAGTGCGAAGGGTCATGGCGGTCCTGTTCTTTTGCACGGGCACACGGGGCCCGACGAGTCGCGTTTCAGACTAGAGACGCAGTCGCACAGGGGCAACGGCCTTTTGCCGCGCTGCTGCCTCGGGGCTTTCCCTTGGGCGGCGATCTGCTACATCGGGGACAACACACAAGAGGATATGTCATGGCAGACCGCTTTCGCATCACATTGGGACAGCTGAACCCAACCGTCGGTGATTTGGCTGGCAACGCAGCAAAAGCGCGGGACGCGTGGGCGCAAGGCAAAGCCGCAGGTGCCGATCTGGTGGCACTGCCCGAGATGTTCATTGCGGGCTATAACGCGCAGGATCTGGTGATGAAGCATGCCTTCCAGCTGGATGTAATGACTCATATCGAGGCGCTGGCTGCTGACTGTGCGGATGGTCCTGCGCTCGCCATCGGTGCGCCGCTTGTCGAGGGGGCGGAACTGTTCAACGCGTACCTGATTCTCAAGGACGGTAAAATTGCGAGCCGTGTGCTGAAGCACCATTTGCCAAACGAGACGGTTTTTGATGAGGTTCGCATATTCGACAGTGGCCCCTTGGGCGGCCCTTATTCGGTGGGCAACACCCGCATCGGCAGCCCCATCTGCGAAGACGCATGGCATGAGGACGTGGCCGAGACGCTGGCAGAGACGGGGGCTGAGTTCCTGCTGGTGCCCAACGGTTCGCCTTACTACCGCGGAAAGTTCGACACACGGATGAACCACATGGTTGCGCGTGTGGTCGAGACGGATTTGCCGCTGATCTACCTCAATATGGTGGGCGGTCAGGATGACCAAATCTTCGACGGTGCGAGCTTTGGCCTCAATCCGGGAGGCAAACTGGCATTCCAGATGCCTGCGTTTGATAGCGTCATTCAGCATGTGGATCTTGAACGTGGACCAGATGGGTGGCGCATCGTCGAGGGTGAGAAGGTTGTGCATGCCGACTCCTACGCGCAGGATTACCGCGTCATGGTACAGGGTCTGCGCGACTACATGCGCAAGACGGGGTTCAAAAAGGTGCTGCTCGGCATGTCAGGCGGGATCGATTCGGCGATTGTGGCCACCATCGCCGTCGACGCGCTGGGCGCAGATAACGTGCGCTGTGTGATGTTGCCGTCTGAATACACCTCAGAGGCTTCTTTGAAGGACGCGGAGGAATGTGCGACCGCCCTTGGCGCACGCTATGACCATGTGCCGATCAAACAGGGGCGCGATGCGATCACCGAGACGCTGGCGCCATTGTTTGAGGGGACCGAAGAGGGGCTGACGGAGGAGAATATCCAGAGCCGTTTGCGCGGTCTGCTCCTCATGGCGCTGAGTAACAAATTTGGCGAAATGCTTCTGACCACCGGCAATAAATCCGAGGTCGCCGTGGGCTATGCCACGATCTACGGCGACATGGCGGGGGGCTATAACCCGATCAAGGACCTCTATAAAATGCGGGTGTTCGAGACGTGCCGCTGGCGCAACGCCAACCACGCCGAGTGGATGATGGGGCCTAAGGGCGCTGTTATTCCCGACAACATCATCACCAAAGCCCCCTCGGCCGAGCTGCGCGATGACCAGAAGGACAGCGACAGCCTGCCCGACTACCCCGAGCTTGATGCGATGCTGGAGATTTTGGTCGACAACGACGGCTCGATTGCCGATTGCGTGGCCGCAGGGTTTGACCGCGAGGTCGCCAGACAGGTCGAGCATCTGGTCTATATCTCCGAATACAAGCGGTTCCAATCCGCGCCGGGGCCGCGACTGACGAAGGGGGCCTTCTGGCTTGATCGTCGCTATCCGATCGCCAACCGCTGGCGCGACCCGAGCTAGGCGTTTGGACGGGTTGCCCAAACACTACGCCCCTGCGCGCAAGATACTTTGGGTTCTGGGGGTGATGGCGCTGGGAATGACGGCGGTTGGTCTTGCCATCGCGATTGTGGCAGGTCCCGTTGGCTGGCTGACAGGCGGCCCTGCGGCTGGCTTCTTTGGGGCGTGCACGGTGGTGATCTTCTACCGTGCGGTCGCTTTGTCGCCTGTTTTGTCGTTGACCCAAGAGGGCGTGCAACCTTGGCGCTATCCGTTCCTGCGCTGGGAGGAGATCGACTTCGCCGAGGCCGCTATGAGCAGTGACCAGATGTTTCTGGTGGTGCATGCCAAGGACCACGACGCTTATGTGGCGCGCTTTGGCTTATTGAAGCGCAAATGGGCGCAATTGAATGCCGCGCTGATGCACGGCTCCGTCTATCTTAGCGCACAGATGTTTGTTGTGCCCGTGGCCGATGTGGCGCGCGCGATCAATGCAGAGTTGGCGCGCAGGCGCGGCGGGCACACGCGTAGGTGACTTGCCTCTGTGATCCCACTGCCGCAGGGTGGAGGGGATCACGGAGGTCTCATGCGCCACTTTCTCATTCTGGTATTCAGCTTTCTGGCCTCGGTGGCGCAGGCTTGCGGTGCTGACAGCGACTGTATGGTTGGGGATCGCAGCTACCGCATCTCATTGCCCGAGGTCCACGATGCACCTGTCGGCGCGCTGATCTGGGCGCATGGCTATCGCGGCAATGCTGCGGGCGTGATGCGCAACGGCAGTCTGCGGCGCATGGTGCACGGGCAGGGCTTGGCGCTGATTGCCCTGCAGGGAGTGGGCGGTACGTGGGATTTGCCAAATGGGCCGCGGACCCCCGATAGCACAGGCGCGTTCGAGTTTGATTATATCGAAGAAGTCATCGCCGATGCACAGGAACAATTCGGTATTGATACGGGCAAGCTGGTCGCAAGTGGTTTCAGCGCGGGCGGCATGCTGGTCTGGAACCTCGCCTGCGTACGGCCTGATAGCTTTGCAGGATTCGTACCCTACTCAGGCACTTTCTGGCTGGAGCCGCAAAGCAATTGCGCAACGCCGGCCACAAGCCTGATCCACATTCATGGCGATGCGGATGGCACTGTGCCTCTGGACGGGCGCCCTATTGGTCCGACCCGCCAGGGAAAGGTATCTGACGCGCTTGCTATGTATGCCGCGTTGGGCAATTTCGGGCCTGCCACGCAGGCAGACACCCCAATGCTGCGCTGTGCGCAAAGCGAAAATGACGCCGAAGACATTCTCGAGTTTTGCCTGTTTGAGGGCGGCCATTCGTTTCGTACCGAATACCTCGGATATGCGCTTGAGCGTTTGAAGTCAGCGGGCAAGCTCTAGCCGCCTCAACTGGACAATGACGCCGACCTGTGCAAGCAAGCGCTTCAACAGGAGGCTCCCGCATGTCTGATAAAACCATTACCCGTTTCGCCCCGTCGCCCACAGGCTGGATTCACGTAGGAAACCTGCGTACGGCGTTGATGAACTACCTCATTGCGCGCAAGGCGGGCGGTGAGTTTATCCTGCGGATTGATGACACGGACCCCAACCGCTCCAAAGAAGAATACGTCGACGGGATCAAACGCGATCTTGACTGGCTTGGCCTGCACTGGGACCATGTGGAGCGTCAGTCCCTGCGCCTCGAGAAATACCACGCCGCCGCGCAAGAGCTGCGGGAGATGGGGCGTTTTTATGAGGCGTTCGAGACGCCAACCGAGCTGGACCTCAAACGCAAGAAGCAGCTCAACATGGGCAAGCCGCCTGTGTACGATCGTGCCGCTTTGAACCTGTCGGAAGATGAGAAATCTGCGCTGCGCGCCGAGCGTGGCGATGGCGTCTGGCGGTTCAAGTTGGAGCATGAGCGGATCGTTTGGAACGATGGTATCCTGGGCGATATCAGTATCGATGGCGCCTCTGTTTCCGATCCTGTGCTGATCCGTGGCGATGGCCAGATTCTTTACACACTCGCCAGCGTTGTCGATGACACCGAGATGGGCGTCACTCATGTTGTGCGCGGCTCTGATCACGTCACAAACACGGGCACGCAGATCCAGATTATGCAGGCGCTGGGCGGCACCGCGCCCTCTTTTGCGCATCATTCACTGCTCACTGGCCCACTGGGTGAGGCATTGTCCAAGCGCCTCGGAACGCTCGCGCTCAAGGATCTACGCGAGGCAGGGATCGCACCGCAGGCGCTGCTGAGCCTGATGTCGCGGCTGGGGTCAAGCGACCCTGTCGAGCTGCGCACGGATATGGAAGAGCTTGTCGAGGGGTTTGACATCACACGCTTTGGGTCATCGCCCACCAAATTCGATGCCGAAGACCTCAAGCCGCTGACGGCGAAATACCTCTCGGCCCTGCCTCTTGCCGAGGTCGCCGATGCGATCGCCGCGCTGGGCGTGCCTGAGGATAAGGCAGAGCAGTTCTGGGCGGTAACGCGTGAGAACATCACAACGCTGCACGATCTGGCCCCGTGGTGGGACATGTTCACCAAAGGTGCCGAGCCTGTGATCGACGATGAGGACCGCGAGTTTATCGCCCAAGCTATGACCATGTTGCCCGAAGGTGAGTATGACAGCGAGACATGGGGCCAGTTCACAGCAGCGGTAAAAGAAGCTACGGGTCGCAAAGGCAAAGGGTTGTTTATGCCGCTGCGCAAGGCGCTGACAGGGCAAACGCACGGGCCCGATATGTCTGCCGTGCTGCCGCTGTTGCAGGTAATTAAAGCGCGCGGCTAAGCCGCAGTAACTGGCGTATTTCGCAGCGCCAGATGCTGATCGACAAGGGCCGTTTCCTGCGTGCTGAGCGTCTGCGCGCGCGGATAAATCGGCGCTGCGCGGTCGTTAAGAACGGGTGTGTCCCAGCGATCCGTAGTGGCAAAGAAATTCGCCACTCCTGCTGCGCCGAATTCGCGCAGGTACCCTTGGACGACCACATCAAGATAGCTGAGCAGGATATGATTGGCGGTGCTGTTCACCCATGTCTCTTGCGGCACTGCGTAATGGGAAATCTGCGGAGCAGGGCTGACGGGATGCAGCGCTGCGTCGCCTGATGCAATGCGATTATATCCGTATTCACGTGCGTCCAGTGCCTCCCAGTCGCCATGCGGCACCTCGGCGATAAGCCCGTCGATTGTTGTCTCGGCATCGGGGATCACACTAAGAAAGGCTTGCCCGCGTGCGCTGGTATAAACCCACGTGCGCCGCCATCCTTTCAGTTGTGCCCGCGCCGCATTCTCGTAGACATGGGTGTCGCGGTTCACAAGGCTGCCGTAGCCAAAAAAACAGGGGTGCATAAGGAACCTTTGCATAGACAAATTTTGCCTTACCTAACCATCAGCGCCAGACAGGGGCAACCGTCCAGATGATGGATTGATAAAGCCCGAATGCTTTGGCAGAACGGAAATAACGGAGGGCCAGTGCCATGAGATTTACTGAAGAACACCTGTGGTTGCGCATTGAAGACGGTGAGGATGAAGTCACCGTTGGCCTTTCCAGTTATGGAGCCGAGCAATTGGGCGAAGCGAAATTCGTCGAGCTACCCGAAGAAGGGGACGTCGTCGCGACAGATGATCCTGTTGTTGTGATCGAGGCGGATGATGATGCTGTCGATATTTTGGCACCGCTGGATGGTGAAATCACGGAGGTGAATTCCCGCCTGACCGATGCGCCCGAGGTTATCTCGGAAGACCCGCAAGGGGATGGGTGGCTCTTCAAGATGAGCATCGACGAAGAGGGCGCAATCGATGAGTTTATGACCGAGGCTGCCTACCAGAAGTATATCCGCTAGGGGTTATGCCGACGGGGTCTCGTCCAGCAAGAAGCCGAAGACCTTCTTGAGCTTGTTCCAAGTTGGCTTGTCAGGCGCGATCAGCAGGTGACCGCTTTGACGGGCGGCAGAGTACTCGCCACCGTCAAGCATCTCGACGTGTGCGCCTGCCTGCTGGGCAATAAGCGCACCCGCTGCATGATCCCATGGGTGCAGCATTGAAGTCAGGGAGAAGTCGATCTGCCCCTGCGCCAGCATCCGGTATTGATGCGCGGCACACCGCAGCGAGTTCACGCGTGCAAAGCCAGGCAGCGTTGCTGCCAGTTCTGCCTGTTTGTCTTTGGGGAATCTGTGCAGGTTGAAGCTGCCCGACAGTTGATCCAGCGATTTGCCCATGGAGACTTTGAGCGCGCGGGGCGCGCCGAAGGGGCGCTGGAGCTGTGGAGTCATCTCGGTGTCTGCAATGGCCCAATCGTCGGCTACTGGATCATAGATCAGGCCGAACACGGGTTTGCCGTATTGCAGCGCTGCAACGATCACACTAAACAGCGGTAGACCATTTGCGAAGTTCCATGTGCCGTCCACGGGATCAATGACAAAGGCGAGTTGCGCCTCGGCCAGACCGTCCAGCAAATCAGGCGTTGCTGCCGCCGCTTCTTCGCCAATAACAAGTGCGGAGGGAAAGGCAATTTGCAGCGCGCGGGTAATCATCGCTTCTGCCTTTGTATCGGCATCGGTCACGAGATCGTCGGCGTTGGATTTGCTGCGAATATCGCCGTCTGACAGGCGGCGGAAGCGGGGCATGATCTCGGCCTTGGCGGCACGGCGCACGATGTTGATGATCTGTTTGCGCTGGGCAGGCGTGACTGCGGGTGCCAGTGTGGCGGGCAGGGTTTGCTCGGGGGAAGATTCAGTTGTGCTGTCAGACATTATCGCGCTCCTTGTTGCCCCCTAATCTAAGCGCTTGCGGGACCAAGGCAAAGGGGGAACCTTGCCCAATTCGCTACACAGGATCATTCACGTGCGCGCAGAACCCGCGCAGGTCGCGCCTGTAATGCACGGCGGGCAAAGCCCAGGCCCGCCAGAACGGTCGCTGTAATTCCACCCGCCACAATTAATAGGGCAGAGGGCCAAATAATAGTGTACTCTGTCTCCATCACAAAGGTGCTCACAGCCCAGCCCCCCAGTGCCCCCACAAAGAGCGCGATGCCCCCTGCAGCCAGCCCCAGAAGTGCCGCGCGCAGGATAAAACTGGTGGCGATCATGCGGCGCGATGCGCCCATTGTTTTCAGCATTGCCGCTTCATAGGTGCGCGCATCCGCCCCTGCGGCAGCGGCACCTATCAGAACCAGAAATCCAGTCAGCAATGTCGCCGCAGCGCCGTAGGATGTGGCAGCGGCCAGACCCGCAAGAACGTCGGCCACACGGTCAATCGCATCCTTGACGCGTACGGCAGTGATGTTGGGATAAGCCTTCGCCAGATCACGCAGGATCTGCGCCTCGGCCTCTGGCTCTGCATAGACTGTGGACAGAAACGTATGCGGCGCACCAGCAAGGGCGGCAGGGTTCATGGTCAGTACGAAGCCGATACCAGCCGTCGAAAAATCAACCTCCTGAAAGCTGGTGATGGTGCCCGTAATGTCGCGGCCTAATACGTTGATGGTGACAGTATCGCCAATGCTCAGGCCCATCTCCTCAGCCTCTTCCGCAGCAAAGCTGATCTGGGGCGGACCCGTATAGCCCGAGGGCCACCATTCACCTTCGGTGATGATTGCATCGGGGTTTGGTTGGTCGGCATAGGTCAGACCGCGATCGCCTGTGACGACCCAGTGATCGCCCGCAACCTCGATCGCGGGGCGGTCGTTGATCTTGGTCACCACGCCGCGCATCATGGGCGCGCTGTCGACACGGCTAACGGCGGGATCGTTTTCGAGCCGCTCTGTATAGCCTTCGATCTGGCCCTTCTGGATATCCACAAAGAAATAGCTTGGCGCGATGCTGGGCAGGTTACCTGCAATAGCTTGGCGCAGGTTCCCGTCGATCTGTCCAACTGCGGCGAGGACCGATAAGCCCAGACCCAGCGAAAGCACAACGGCCCCAGCGCCTTCACCTGTTCCACCGATTGCGGACATGGCCCACCGCACGCGGGGACGGCCGCGCATGCGGTGGCTTAGGCTGCGTGCGGCGACGCGGATAGCGAATGCGGCCAGTGCGAGGATCGCAAGCGCGCCCGCAATGCCGCCAAGGGTCCAAAGCGTGAGGAACCAGCTGCCGTTGAACCAGCCTGCCATACCGACAAGCGTTGCGATTGCCGCGCCAGTTGCGAGGATGAAAACCGGTGCGGGCAGGCGGCTTGCCCCGTCCCATGCGTCGCGAAACAGGGTCGCGGCGCGCACACGGTCTGTGCGGGCGAGCGGCCAGAGCGTGAAGATAAAGGCAGTGAGGATGCCGTACATGCCCGCCTCAAAAAGCGGTGCTGGGAAGATGGTGAAGGCCGTGGGGATCGGCAGGCGGGCCTCAAGGATCGGGGAGGCGGCGATAGGGAGAAGCGCGCCAAGGACTACACCAATGGCGACCCCAAGAAGCGACAGGATACCGATCTGGATGAAATATGTCTGGAAGATCGTGGCACGGTCTGCACCAAGCGCGCGCAAGGTAGCGATGACTTCTGTCTTGCGGCTGAGGTAGCTGCGCACCGCTGCTGATACGCCGACACCGCCCACGGCAAGGCCCGACAGACCTACAAGGATGAGAAACGCGCTCAGCCGTTCGACAAACTGCGCAACGCCCGGTGCGCCATTGCGGGCATCGCGCCAACGCAAGCCGCTGCCTTCAAACTGTTCTTTTGCATCAAGTTCAAGCTCGTCAATCGGCGTGCCCTCGGGCAGCAGCAGCCGGTACTTGGAATTGAACAGGGCGCCAGAGGCCAGCAGGCCCGACCCTTCCAGACTGTCGCGCAGCACCAACGTGCGCGGGCCAAGGTTAAAGCCGCCTGCGGCATTGTCAGGCTCTCGCGTGATCTCGGCACGCAGGGTGTAGTTGTTTGTGCCAAGGGCGAATGTGTCCCCGATGGTGAGGCCGAGACGGTCGATCAGCGCCCGCTCCATCACCGCACCTGATTGGCCTTCTATCGGCGCCAAGGCATCGGCGAGGGGCATGTCGGGGGATAGAGTAATGGTGCCTATCAGGGGATAGAGCTCATCTACGGCTTTTACTTGCGTGAGCGCCCTGTCTTCGCCGACCACTGCCATGGAGCGAAAGTCGGCCACTTCAGACACGGCAGTGGCGTTGGCTTGCATCCATGCACGCTCGGCCTCGCTGGCAAAGCGGTAGGTCAGTTCAAGCTCTGCGTCGCCACCAAGGATGGAGGCACCTTCGCGCTCAAGACCTGCTTCAATGGCGGATCGCACGGACCCTACGGCGGCAATAGCCGCCACGCCAAGGGCGAGACAGGCGAGGAACAGGCGGAATCCGCGCAGGCCGCCGCGCAGTTCACGACGGGCAAATTTTGTGGCCAGCGACAGGCTCATGCAGCCACAGCCGTGCTGTCGATGCGGCCATCGCGCAAAGTAATCACACGGTCACAACGTTGGGCAAGGGCATCCGAATGGGTCACCAGCACCAGTGTCGAGCCGAATTGGTCCCGCAGATTGAACAGCAAATCCATGATCGCCTCGCCATTGGCGCTGTCGAGATTGCCTGTCGGCTCATCGGCGAGCAGGATTGCAGGACGCGGAGCCGTGGCGCGGGCGAGGGCCACGCGCTGCTGCTCACCCCCCGACATTTGCGCGGGGTAGTGGCCCGCACGCTGGCCGAGGCCGACGATATCAAGAGCCTCGGCCGCGCGGTCAAACGCATCCGCGTGACCTGCAAGTTCCAAAGGCGTGGCGACATTCTCCAGCGCCGTCATTGTGGGAATGAGGTGGAAGGACTGGAACACGATGCCCATGCGGTCACGGCGAAAACGCGACAGGGCGTCCTCATCCATGGCGGTCAGGTCCTCGCCCATGGCGAACACGGTGCCGCCTGTCGCTTGCTCCAGCCCGCCCATGACCATCAGCAGTGATGATTTTCCCGATCCTGACGGACCAATGAGGCCAATGCTCTCCCCTGCGGTGACCTCAAGCGAGATGCCGTGCAGGATATCGACGGGTCCGGCATTGCCATTCAGCCGCAGAGTTGCATCTTTAAGAGAGAAAACTGGATTGCTCATTGGGGCCCCTTCGATGGCGTCCCTACGGGATATGGAGGGAATGTAGCGATGCGCAAGGCTTTGACAGGGATTCTTATGATTTGGGCTGGTCTTGCACAGGCCGAGGACGTGGTGATCGCCGCATTGGGCGATAGCCTGACCCAAGGATACGGGTTGATGCAATCGGATGGATTCGTGCCGCAGCTTGAAGCTTGGCTGACTGCCAACGGCGGGAAGTTTGATCTGATCAATGCCGGTGTTTCGGGAGATACAACAGCGGGCGGGCTGTCCCGTGTGGCATGGACGCTGACGCCCGAGGTGGACGGGATGATTGTGGCGCTTGGTGGTAATGATCTTCTGCGCGGGCTCAGCCCAGAGCAGGCGCGCAGTAATATCGAGGGTATCTTGCAGGCCGCTCAAGACGCAGAGGTTGAAGTGTTGCTCATCGGGATGGAAGCGCCCGGAAACTTTGGACCTGATTACAAAGCGCAATTCGATGCGATCTATCCCGAATTGGCGCAAGAGTATGGTGCGGTCTATCTTGAGAGCTTCTTTGCGGGTTTGGTCGACGAAGGCGAGGCCATAGCGCCAGCCGCCCTTCAGGAATGGTTTCAGGCTGATGGTATCCACCCGAATTCCGCTGGTGTGCGCAAAATTATCGAGGCGGTAGGGCCGAAGGTTCTGGAGCTGGAACAGGCGATTGCCGCTGGTAGCTAGCCAGTTGCCTGAAAATTGTGCAGCAGGTAAGCCCGCAACCCGAGATATAAATTTTACCAGTTGATAAAAAAATAGACCTGTGCCAGCGTTCTGAGGTGAACAAGCAGTTGGCGGAGGTTGCACGCATGGCGGACGGTGTTTTTGACGAGGGGATTCAGGCAGGACGGCTTGCGCCTGATGCCTACGAGGCGCATTTCAGTGATCTGCACCCGCCACTCGACCAGCATGAGGCAATTGTTGCGGCAGACCGCTGTTACTTCTGCCACGATGCGCCTTGCATCACGGCATGTCCTACCGACATCGACATACCCCTGTTTATCCGTCAGATCGCCACGGGCACGCCCGATGCGGCGGCTAAGACAATCCTGACGCAGAATATCATGGGCGGCATGTGCGCCCGTGTTTGCCCCACCGAACAGCTGTGCGAGCAAGCCTGCGTGCGCGAAGAGGCCGAAGGCAAGCCCGTGCTGATCGGTCAGCTGCAACGCTACGCCACGGATCATTTGCAGGCGCAGGGCGTCCATCCATTCACCCGAGCCGAGGCGACGGGGAAGCGCATAGCGGTCGTAGGAGCGGGTCCTGCGGGTCTGTCTGCGGCGCATCGCTTGGCCATGCTCGGACATGATGTGCAGGTGTTTGATGCGCGGTCCAAAGCGGGCGGCCTCAATGAATATGGTATCGCCACCTACAAAACGCCTGACGGATTTGCACAGGGTGAGGTGGATTGGTTGCTCAAGATAGGTGGGATCAAGATTGAGACGGGTCACGCACTGGGCGCTGACCTGAGCCTCGCAAGTTTGCAGGCTGACTATGACGCCGTTTTCCTCGGCATGGGTCTGGGCGGTGTCAATGCGCTGGGCGTCGAGGGCGCGGACAAGGACGGAGTCCTTGATGCGGTGGATTTCATCGCAGAGCTGCGGCAGGCCGGTGATGTGGCGCAGGTGCCAGTAGGTCGCGATGTTGTTGTGATCGGCGGCGGCATGACTGCCGTGGATGCGGCAGTGCAGTCCAAGCTGCTGGGTGCGCTCAATGTCACGCTCGTCTACCGTCGTGGCCGCGACGCGATGAACGCCAGCGTGTTTGAACAGGACCTCGCCGCCAGCAAAGGCGTGCGGATTGTGACCAATGCGGCGCCCAAGGCTGTGCATGGCAACGGTGCGGTGCGCGAGATCGAATTTGACTATGTCGATGATACGATGACACCAACGGGCCAGACACTGCGCCTTGCTGCCGATCAGGTTTTCAAGGCGATTGGTCAGACGCTTGAAGGAGAGACATTGCCTGACCTGGACGGACGCAAGATTGCTGTGGACGAGCAAGGGCGCACCAGCCTGAAAGGTGTTTGGGCGGGTGGTGATTGTGCTGCCGGCGGGGATGACCTCACCGTTACCGCCGTGGCGGAAGGGCGTGATGCTGCGATGGATATTCATGCAATGCTGACCGGCAGCTAGGAGCGCAGGCGATGTACATAATGAGCTTTGTGGCTGCTGTTCCGACCGACCAGAAGGACGCCTACCTTGCCCATTGCAAGGCGGCAGCAGAGATTTTCAAATCCCATGGCGCACTACGTGTAGTGGAGGTTTGGGGCGATATGGTGCCCGAGGGCGAGACGACGTCCTATGGTCGCGCGGTCAACGTCAAAGAAGGCGAGACTGTTGTGACGGGCTGGCAGGAGTGGCCGGACAAGGCCACATGCGATGCCAATATGGAAAAAGCGATGAGTGATCCACGCCTTGGCGCGATGGGTGAGATGCCGTTTGACGCGGCGCGATTAATTTACGGCGGGTTCGAAACCCTCGTAGATATATAGGAGCATGAAACAATGGCTGATCTGACAACAGATTTTCTGGGGATCAAGAGCCCCAACCCGTTCTGGCTCGCCTCTGCGCCGCCGACGGACAAAGAATACAATGTGCGCCGCGCGTTCGAGGCAGGATGGGGCGGCGTGGTCTGGAAAACGCTTGGCTCCGAAGGGCCGCCAGTCGTCAACGTCAACGGCCCGCGTTACGGCGTGATCCACGGCGCGGATCGCCGCGTCTTGGGCCTCAACAACATCGAACTGATTACAGACCGCGACTTACAGACCAATCTGGACGAGATCACACGCGTTAAAGCAGATTACCCCGACCGCGCCATGATCGTGAGCATTATGGTCCCCTGTGAGGAACAGGCGTGGAAGGACATCCTGCCAAAAGTTGAAGCCACTGGCGCTGATGGGATCGAGCTTAACTTTGGCTGTCCGCATGGGATGAGCGAACGGGGCATGGGCGCTGCGGTAGGCCAAGTGCCCGAGTACATCGAAATGGTGACCCGTTGGTGCAAACAGTATTATTCCAAGCCTGTCATCGTGAAGCTGACACCCAATATCACGGACGTCCGCAAACCTGCCGAGGCAGCACGGCGTGGTGGAGCGGATGCGGTAAGCCTCATCAATACAATCAACTCCATCGTCTCTGTTGATCTTGACAGCATGTCGCCACACCCGAGCATTGACGGCAAGGGCACCCACGGTGGTTATTGCGGGCCAGCGGTCAAGCCGATTGCCCTCAGCATGGTGAGCGAGATCGCGCGCGCCCCTGCAACGGCAGGGATGCCAATCAGCGGCATCGGTGGTGTCACCACTTGGCGTGATGCGGCGGAATACATCACCATGGGCTGCGGCAACGTGCAGGTCTGCACGGCGGCGATGACCTATGGCTTCAAAGTGGTGCAAGAGATGATCAGCGGTCTGTCTGAATGGATGGACGAGAAGGGCCACACCTCTATCCAAGACTTTATGGGCGCGGCTGTTCCGAACACAACCGATTGGCAGTACCTCAACCTGAATTATGTCTCCAAGGCGCAGATCAATCAGGAAGACTGCATCAGTTGCGGCCGGTGTTATGCCGCCTGCGAGGATACCTCGCACCAAGCGATTGCCATGTCAGAGGATCGCACCTTCACCGTGATCGATGAGGAGTGCGTCGCTTGCAACTTGTGTGTAGAAGTCTGCCCCGTAGAAAATTGCATCACGATGGTCGAGATGCCCGCAGGTGAGGTCGATCCGCGCACAGGCAAGGTTGTCGAAGATGTATACTCCAATTGGACGACGCATCCCAACAACCCGTCTGCCACGGCAGCCGAGTAAACGGCTATGCTGCTCTGCGGGTGAGAGTCGCGTAGGATTCGGCCAGCTTGAGAATGGGGGCTGTCGGCAACGGGTTCGGCGGCGCATAGCGGTCGAGCTCGGCCCCCGTCCTTGTCAGCGCAGCGGGCTGCGCAGTCTTTGGCGCCGGCTCAGTCGTGACAAGCAGTGACGGGGTGGTTTGCGCGGCTACAACCGATTTCGGCTCTGCGCGCGTTGGGGCATCTTGAAGAGAGCCGCCCTGAAAGCGCTGCATCAGGATTTGCGATGCCTGATTGCTACCGCCTCTGGAGTTTAATCCACCATCGGCAGTGGCCCCGCGTGCATCTGCGCTTGTGGATGCGGGTTGTATTGCCGCTACGCTATCTGTTTCAGAAGAAGTATCGGATGCTGTTGGCGAAGGTATTGGTGCAACGGTACCCGCCATTAGATTGATTGGAATGTTCAATGCCATTTTTAGCCCCTTTTCACTTATGCGCCCAACACCCAAGTTCAAAGATAAAGATAGACTAGCAAAAGAAACGCTTCTGACACGCAAAACTTGTCCGATTGGTTAACGCATCAGTCCTTGGGGAGCGGGGGTACCAACAAGCTGCGGAACAGTTGTTCAAGGTGGGCATGTGCCCCTGCGCTGGGATCATCGGCATCTAGAAGAACCGCAACCTGAGCGCCGAAATCGGCGTAATGTTGTGTGGTTGCCCAGATCGAGAAAATCAGATGCGCGGGGTCAACAGGAGCGAGGCGGCCTGAATCGATCCAATCCTGAATAACATGGCACTTTCGGTCAAAGAGTGGTTTGAGATCGTGTCTGAGGTACTTCGAGATGCGCGGTGCGCCTTTCAGAATTTCACCGGCAAAAAGCTTGCTCTCGGCGGGTAGCTCGAGCGACATATCAAGCTTGTGGCGCACATAGCCCAGCAGTTCTTCTACAGGGTCGCCGTCGGGATCAAGCTCTACCAGCGGGTCCAGCCATGTTTCCAAAAGCTGGCTCAAGAGGGTCACGTAGATTTCGGTTTTGCCCTCGAAATAGTAAAGAACGTTAGGCTTGCTCAGACCCGCTCCCTTGGCAATCGCGTCCAGCGTCGCACCACCGTATCCGTCACGTGAAAATACGTCGAGCGCGGCATCGAGAATCAAGCGCCTGTTGCGTGTTTGAATGCGCGAGGGTTTCTTGGGCGTGGTGTTGGTCAAGGTCAGCTCGTTTCGTGCTTGGAAAACAGGCAGAGGGGTATCGGTCTTGCCCGCAAGTCTAAACCAGTTCTTGACAGACAGGAAGGCAGGAGCAATCGTTGCTTTACCAATTGGTAAAAATTTTATCCCGTCTCAGGCGGAAGCAGACAGTCAGGAGCCACCACATGCCCGCACCCGCAGCGAACCTCAAAATCAACCCTGATCGTTTGTGGGACAGCCTGATGGAGATGGCGCAGATTGGCCCTGGTGTGGCTGGGGGCAACAACCGCCAGACACTGACCGATGAGGATGCCGAGGGCCGTGCGCTGTTTCAGCGTTGGTGCGAGGATGCGGGCTGTACCATGGGACTTGATCAGATGGGCAACATGTTTGCGCGCCGCGAAGGCACGGATGCGGATGCGCTGCCTGTCTATGTAGGATCTCACCTTGATACGCAGCCCACGGGCGGGAAATATGACGGTGTGCTGGGGGTGCTGGCGGGGCTGGAGCTTTTGCGCACGCTAAATGATCTGGGCATTCGGACCAAGCATCCCATTGTAGTGACCAATTTTACCAATGAGGAAGGCACGCGTTTTGCTCCTGCGATGCTGTCCTCGGGAGTGTTTGCGGGGATCCACACGCAAGATTGGGCCTATGCCAAAACGGACGCAGAGGGCAAATCCTTTGGTGATGAACTGGCGCGGATCGGCTGGCGCGGAGACGAAGAGGTGGGCGCGAGAAAGATGCACGCCTTCTTTGAGTTGCACATCGAGCAGGGGCCTATTCTGGAGGCTGAAGCCAAGGATATCGGCGTGGTCACCCATGGTCAGGGTCTGAGCTGGACGCAGGTTACCGTGACGGGCAAGGACAGCCACACAGGCTCTACCCCGATGCCTATGCGCAAGAATGCAGGGCTCGGCATGGCGCGGATATTGGACAAGGTAGACGAGATTGCGTGGAGCCATGCGCCTCATGCTGTCGGGGCGGCGGGCCATATCGACGTCTTCCCCAACTCGCGCAATGTGATCCCTGGCAAGGTGGTCTTTACGGTTGATTTCCGGTCACCCGATCTGACGGTGATCGAGGACATGGAGGCGCGCTTGCGCACCGAAGGGCAAACGATTGCCGACGAGATGGGGCTGGGCATTGAATTCGAAAAGGTCGGTGGTTTCGATCCTGTGGCCTTTGACGAAGGGTGCGTGACCGCTGTGCGCAACGCCGCCGAGCGATTGGGCTACAGTCATATGAACCTGATTTCGGGTGCGGGGCATGACGCGTGCTGGATCAATCGTGTGGCCCCGACGGCAATGGTGATGTGCCCATGCGTGGACGGGCTTTCGCATAATGAGGCGGAAGAGATCACAAAGGACTGGGCGATGGCCGGGGCTGATGTGCTGCTTCATGCAGTTGTGGAGACGGCAGAAATTGTCGGGTGAAACTGGTCTTGATATCCGGTGTCTGATCGGGGCCAGCCCCGAACCCCGGGATATTTTTGACCAAAAGAATTAGGATGGGAGAGCCGGGATGAGCAAGGTAATCAAAGGCGGCACGGTCGTCACAGCGGATCGGACTTGGGTCGCGGATGTTTTGATCGAGGGGGAGGTGATCAAGCAGATCGGGACCGACCTTAAGGGCGATGAGTACATCGATGCGAGTGGGGCTTATGTGATCCCTGGCGGGATTGATCCGCATACGCATCTGGAGATGCCGTTCATGGGGACCACGGCGGCGGAGACGTTCGAGAGCGGGACGTGGGCGGCAGCCGTGGGCGGGACCACGATGGTGGTGGATTTCTGTTTGCCAGGAGCAGACGGGGATTTGAAAAACGCGATCAATGAATGGCACCGCAAATCCGCGCCGCAGATATGTTCGGACGTGGGATACCACATGGCGATCACGGGCTGGGACGAGAATGTGTTTAATGGCATGAAGGACGCCATTGATATGGGCGTCAACTCATTCAAGCACTTCATGGCCTACAAGGGCGCGTTGATGATCGAGGATGACGAGATGTTTGCCTCCTTCAAGCGCTGTGCCGAGCTTGGTGCGTTGCCGATGGTGCATGCAGAGAACGGCGATCTGGTGGCCGAGTTACAGCAAAAGTATTTTGATCAGGGGATTACGGGGCCCGAGGGGCATGCCTATTCGCGCCCGCCCGAGTTGGAAGGTGAGGCTGCTAACCGTGCGATTACGATTGCGGATACGGCTGGTGTGCCCCTCTATATCGTACATGTATCCTGCGAGCAGACGCATGAGGCCATTCGCCGTGCGCGGCAAAAGGGCATGCGGGTCTATGGCGAGCCGTTGATCCAGTTTCTGACACTCGACGAATCTGAGTATTTCAACAAGGATTGGGACCATGCCGCGCGGCGCGTGATGTCGCCGCCATTCCGCAGTAAGGACCATCAGGACAGCCTCTGGGCGGGGTTGCAGTCGGGAAGCCTGCAAGTGGTGGCAACGGATCACGCTGCCTTCTCGACGGAGCAAAAGCGCGCAGGGCGTGATGATTTCAGGATCATTCCGAATGGCTCCAACGGGCTTGAGGAGCGTCTGGCCGTGCTGTGGACCGAAGGTGTTGAGACAGGGCGTCTGACGATGAACGAGTTTGTCGCAGCGACATCGACCAATGTCGCGAAGATCTTGAACATCTATCCGCGCAAAGGCGCGATCGTTGAAGGCGCAGATGCGGATATTGTGGTTTGGGATCCGACGCTCACCAAGACAATCTCGCCCAGCAACCACCATTCGGTTCTCGACTACAACGTGTTCGAGGGGTTCGAGGTGCGTGCGCAGAGCCGCTTTACCTTGAGCCGTGGGGAAGTGATCTGGGCGTGGGGGCAAAACTCGCAGCCCAATCCAGGGCGCGGAAGGTTCGTGCCACGGCCTGCATTCCCGTCGGCGAACGTAGCGCTGAGCAAGTGGAAAGAGTTGAATTCACCGAAGATGATCAAGCGGGACCCTTTGAATATTCCGGCGGGAATTTAAGTGGGGTTTTTGTCCGTGTTTAGGCCATATCTATCGCCCAGCTCGGATCTGGTCGACCGCGCAGCGCGGGGCCCCGCTATAATGCTCAGGCTATTTGCAGGGGGAAAGACCACGAATATTTTTTGCCCAGATGAAGTGCCAGTATCAATATATCCGGCGGAGGATACGGTTAGGGATACAGCATCGCATTATTATGACGATCTCGAAGGACACAAGTTGGAGCGCCCATATGGTTTTGAGAATGGTGCGACGGGTTCGTGGATGCGCGCTTTGTTAGGCGCAGGGGGGCGACAGCCAAAGGCTTCCAGCTCTATATGCGCTGGTCACCAAACTGTTTGGCCGTTCTTCAGGACGTCTGATTACAAGACTGCCTTGGCCCACCCAACGCGACTAACTGCAAAGATACTTTAATGACAGTAATATCCGCTAAAGACCTAGACCTCACCTTCCAAACCAACGATGGCCCCGTGCATGCGCTTAAGGGGGTCAACCTCGACATCAAGCAAGGCGACTTCGTCAGCTTCATCGGCCCGTCTGGCTGTGGCAAGACGACATTTCTGCGGGTAATGGCGGATTTGGAGCAGCCTACAGGCGGGCAGATAACCGTGAATGGTGTGTCCCCTCAGGCAGCGCGTGAGGCGCGGGCTTATGGCTATGTGTTTCAGGCAGCGGGGCTTTATCCTTGGCGTACGATTGGCGGGAACATTCGCCTGCCACTTGAGATAATGGGCGTGCCGAAGGCCGAGCATGCAGAGCGGGTGGCACGGGTGCTGGAACTGGTGGAACTGGCAGGGTTTGAGAACAAGTTTCCTTGGCAATTGAGTGGCGGAATGCAGCAGCGGGCGAGCATTGCGCGGGCTCTTTCGTTCAATGCCGACTTGTTGCTCATGGACGAGCCGTTCGGCGCGTTGGATGAGATTGTGAGGGACCATCTGAATGAGCAGCTTCTGCATCTGTGGGAGCGGACGGGTAAGACAATCGCCTTCGTCACACACTCAATTCCCGAGGCAGTATATTTGAGTACCAAGATTGTTGTGATGTCCCCGCGGCCGGGGCGTATTACAGATGTGATCGAGAGCACGTTGCCGAAAGAGCGGCCTTTGGAGATTCGCGAAAGCCCCGAGTTTTTGGAGATCGCGCATCGCGTGCGCGAGGGATTGCGGGCGGGACATCTGGATGAATGATGCTGTGCGACACGCGTCTGCGACGACACCCTATCTTCTCGGCGCATGGGTAAGGGGGGCTTTGTGGTGAAATCAGTCTTGCCTGTGTTGACCGTGATCGCCGCAATCATCGGGATCTGGCTGCTTGCTGTGATCCCCATGAATATGCACCTCGTGGCGGATCAGGCCCAACGGGACGGTGCTGTGGTTTCGCCCGAGACACCCAAGGAACGACAGGAATTGAGTGGGGTGCGTTTGGCCGTGCAAAACGTCGATTTGATTCCGCTGACCTATCAATTCAAGCGTCCACGACTGCCTGCGCCGCAGCAAGTTGCGGGAGAGATGTTTGATACGATCTTTGCCAAGAAAGTCACCTCGAAGCGGTCGCTTGTCTATCATGGCTGGGTGACGCTGGCCCCGACGTTGTTGGGGTTTGTGATTGGTACAGGGCTGGGGATTCTTCTGGCTGTCGGGATTGTCTATAGCCGTGTGATGGACCGGTCCGTCATGCCATGGGCGATTGTCAGTCAGACAATTCCGATTTTGGCGCTGGCACCGATGGTGATTGTTGTGCTCGGCTCGATGGGGATTCAGGGGTTGTTTCCGAAATCGTTGATCGCGGCATATCTTTCATTCTTTCCAGTTGTTGTGGGAATGGTGAAAGGACTGCGCAGCCCGTCTGCGATGCAGTTGGACCTGCTGCGAACGTACAACGCGTCGAGCTCTCAAGGGTTTTGGTCGCTAAGGCTACCCGCTTCTGCGCCGTATCTCTTTGCCTCGCTCAAGATCGGCATTTCGGCCTCATTGGTCGGGACGATTGTGGCGGAGCTGCCGACAGGTGCGCGTGCAGGGTTAGGGGCGCGGATGTTGGTCGGGGACCAGTACGGCCAACCTTTGGTCAGCTGGGCCGCACTCTTTGCTGCTGCTTTGACGGCGGCGGCGTTAGTGGGAATATTCAGTGCGATTGAGCGGATGACGCTGCGGCGTATGGGGATGGCTGCGGCATGATTTATGTTTTGCTGGCATGTGTGATCTGGGCGGCAGGGTGGCTGCTCAATGTGCGTCTATCGAATGGGCCGCAGGGCGATAACCGTTTGGTGAAATTTGCGGTGCCGACAATTTTCGGTCTGACTATCGTAGTTGTCTGGGAGTTAATGGTGCGCGGGTTCGAGGTGAATCCTGTGATCCTGCCCGCACCCTTGGCGGTGATAGAACGAATGATGCAGGAAGGATCCATCCTGTGGGCAGATTTCAAGCAGACCGTGCTCAAGGGCGCTTTGGTTGGCTATCTGATCGGGATGTGGGCGGCGTTTGTAGTTGCTGTACTGGCGGACCGGTCGGAGTTTCTGACGCGGGGGATTTTGCCCGTGGGCAGCTTCATGGCGGCTTTGCCGATTGTGGGTACTGCCCCCATTCTGGTGCGCTGGTTGGGGAGCGATTGGCATTCCAAGGCGGCGGTAGTGGCAGTCATGGTGTTCTTCCCGATCCTTGTGAATACTGTTGCGGGACTTAAAGATACGAGCGGCATGCAGCGTGATCTGATGCGCACCTATGCGGCGGGATATTGGGCGAGCCTTTTCAAGCTCCGTCTGCCAGCTGCGGCGCCTTTCATCTTTAACGGGCTCAAGATTGGGACCACGCTGGCGCTGATCGGGGCGATTGTTGCTGAATTTTTCGGCTCTCCGACTGTCGGGATGGGGTTTCGGATATCAACGAGCTTCGGGCAGCTTGCACTCGATATGGTCTGGGCCGAGATTGTGGTGGCAGCTGTCGCGGGCAGTGCATTCTATGGCTTGGTGACATGGATCGAAAAACGGGTAACCTTCTGGCACCCGTCACAGAGATAAAAACGACGATAACGATGATCCCGATAAACGGGGCACGTAGTATTAACCAACCGACTTGGAGGTCGAAAGATGAAGAATATGATGATTGCAGCGGCATGTGCCGCAGGAATGGCCGCAGCGCCAGTGTTTGCGGATGGTCACGCCAATACGGTAACCTTGCAGCTACAGTGGGTCACGCAATCGCAATTTGCGGGCTATTATGTAGCGCAGGATAAGGGTTTCTATGACGAAGAGGGTCTGGACGTCACGATCCTGCCCGGTGGTCCCGATATCGCTCCGCCACAGGTTCTGGCAGGCGGCGGCGCGGATGCGATGCTCAACTGGATGCCTTCGGCGCTAGCCGCGCGTGAAAAGGGTCTGCCTGTTGTGAACATCGCCCAGCCGTTCAAGACATCTGGCCTGATGCTGACCTGCTGGAAGGATACGGGCATCACGAGCGTGCAGGACTTTAAGGGCAAGACCATCGGCGTCTGGTTCTTTGGCAATGAATATCCGTTCCTGTCATGGATGTCGCAGGAAGGGATCAGCACCGACGGCGGCGAGGACGGTGTGACCGTGCTCAAGCAGGGCTTCAACGTTGATCCATTGCTCCAGCGTGAAGCGGATTGTATCTCGACGATGACGTACAACGAGTACGGTCAGGTGCTTGATGCGGGTGTGAAGCCCGATGAGCTGATCACCTTCAAATATGAGGATCAGGGCGTTGCGACCCTTGAAGACGGTATCTGGGTTCTCGAGGATAACCTCACGGACGAGGTGTTTGTCGACAAGATGACCCGCTTTGTGCGCGCATCTATGAAAGGCTGGAAGTACGCTGAGGAGAACCCTGAGGAAGCGGGCGCTATCATCATCGAGAACGATGAGACAGGTGCGCAATCTGAAGAGGCACAAGTGCGCATGATGAAGGAAGTGGCAAAGCTGACCGCGGGGTCTGATGGCACATTGGCCGAAGCTGATTTCCAGCGGACGGTGGATACGCTGCTCGCGGGTGGCTCTGATCCTGTCATCTCCAAGCAGCCCGAGGGCGCATGGACCAGCGTCATCACGGATGCTGCGTTGAACTAAATCTAACGGCTTTAGATAGAGGGCCTGCGGTCAAACGCGGGCCCTTTTTTCGTGCCTAGAACAGCGCGATCCAGATCCCTGCAAACATCGCGATGCCACCAAAGTTCACCCACATGTGCCAAATGCCATAGCGGTAGGGCATGGTTCTGCGCGCATAGAACATGGTTCCGATGACATAGCAGGCGGCCCCGATCAGGATGCACCATAGGGTCACGATCGGAACATTCGTCATATCGGGCAATGCACATAGCCCCAGTGCGCCAAGTGCGAGATAGGAGGCAGTTGACCAGCGCGACTGCACCGTTTCGTTGGTGATCTTGTTCCAGACAGCCAAAATCGTCAGCCCCCAGCACAGCCACAACAGGGTCATTGTCCACGTGGTGTTGGCCTGAACAAAGAATGGCGTGAATGTGCCAGTGATGCTGGGGTAGATCGCCGCGTGATCAATGCGTCGCAACAGCTTGCGGCGGGTGTGCCATGGGGAGAAGTGGTAGAAACACGATGCCAGATTGGAAACCAAAGCGCAGAGCACATAGACTTTCACGGCGACCACCAGCTTGGCCTCGAGCAGGGCGCCCGCCCGCCAGATCAGTGCAGTTCCCGCCGTGAGAATGAGGAAAAGCCCCACCGCATGAACAAGCATGTCTGCTTTGCGGTAAGAGGCGTTGGTGCTGGGGTAGGTGTGCTGGGTCATGCGCATCTCGGGCTTAGGATAGTCTTGCGCTACTGTTTCCCGGCGCAGCTGTCCAGAATGCCGATGCGTCAAACGCGCGCTGGCTTGATTTGGTATTGCACCCGATAGGTGTGTGCTGTTCCAGAGCCTAGCTAGAGGCTTAGATCGGTGTGTCTGCGACGCTTCCTATTGCTCGCCTCCTCCTTGTCGGTGTTTGCGCCTATTGTTTGCAGTTGAGGATAGCTTGTTAAAGAAAAAGGGCCGGCGCAGATGCCAGCCCTTTCTCACAAATTCGATTTCTTGGAGCTTACACAACCGTAACGGTCGTTCCGATTGGAACGCGCTGGTACAGGTCTTTCACGTGCTCGTTGAGCATGCGGATACAGCCGTTAGACACCGAGCGGCCAATTGATTTGGGGGCTGTGGTGCCGTGGATACGGAAGAACGTGTCGCGACCATTCTGGAACAGGTACAAAGCACGCGCGCCAAGCGGATTGTCAGGGCCACCGGGCTGGGCATCCGTGTTGCCAACGAAACGTGCGTATGCGCTTGGGTCGCGCTCGATCATCTCGTTTGTTGGACGCCAAGTGGGCCATTCTTTCTTTGCACCGATGGTTGCGGTGCCTGTAAATTCAAGCCCAGCGCGACCAACACCAACGCCGTAGCGGCGGGCTTGTCCGACGTCGGTCACGAAATAAAGGTAATAGCTGCGCGGAAGAATGATCAATTCACCGACTTTGTAGCTCTTCTTGATCCGCACATTTTGGGGCGTGGGATCAAAAGCAACGGATTGGGCTGTAACGACCTGAGGCAGAGCGGTCGCAGCAAGCGAGCTGGCAATAAATGTACGGCGGCGCATGTGGTGTTCCTTGTGCAGCATGGAGTTGCATTATTTTCGCTATGTGTAGCGATTATTCAACCCTAGAACACAAAAACCGACCATCCGTTGCAGAATGGTCGGTCAAATCTTCGTGTGGTGCAGAAGCCAGCCTATGGCGTGGCCCGTGCTGTCAGCCTTTAGGCGAGTGCGATGTTTGTCGCAGATTCGCGACCATCACGGCCTGCTTCGATATCGAAGGTCACTTTCTGATTATCGGCCAGACCTGTCAGGCCTGCGCGCTCAACAGCCGAGATGTGTACAAACACGTCTTTGCTGCCACCATCGGGTGCGATAAAGCCGAAGCCTTTTGTTGTGTTAAACCATTTTACGGTGCCAGTAGCCATTCCGTAGTCTCCTAATAGATATGCCATCCGCACTGTGCGATGGCTCGGCTCGGTCGGTCTGTAATCGAGAGACTGGACGCAAAAGCGGTGGCAGTGGTCTAGATAAAGATAACGTATGCAGGGGAGTAACTAGCACAAGTTTGCCAAAATTTCAAGAGTACTACGCGAGACTGGCAGGCAGTTGCCTACCTTGCGACAGGTCGAAAATTGCTGTGGTGCGGGTCTGGAAAGCGCTAAAGCAATGCATTTTTGCATTGGAATCCGCCAAGCAACTGGATCTCAAGTCCATCGACTCATGTCCCTCAGGTATCCGCTGGTCCAGACGACTCGGTCCTTGTTCTAGGCAATGTAACGTCCGCCGATTCATCTTCCCCCTGCAAGGCCAGCCTCTCTAGCCTGTCCTTCAGGCGCGCAGCCTTTTGTAGCAGGTTGTTCGGCTGCATCGCTTCGTTTGGAATGCAATGCGTGTTGGTCGGGTTGGATGCCAAGGATACGCCTGCCACGGGTGGCGTGATCACGCCCTGTCGTAACAGCTGTGTCTGGATGCGATTCGCCATGTCGCGCGGTACTTTCAAGTGCCGCATGAGCATGTCGGTCGTACAGCGGTTATGCGACCGTGCGATTATCGTCGCTGTAGTTATATGCCGCTGTGCGATTGGTGCCGCCATTGCGGGCAGCGCGGGGGCGGCGAGCAGCGCACTCAGCGTGCTCAGGAAAAAACGTCTGTTCATGTCTCCAAGGTGGTGCCGCATCGGTCCTGCAGAAACGGGGAAATCAATTCAAATTTCCCCTTGTGGTTGAGGGCCGCACAATGGCCGCCCTCAACAGTCTGATTTAGCGCACAAATTTCTTGTGCTTCAGACGCTTTGGTTCCAACGCATCGGCACCAAGACGACGCTTCTTGTCTTCTTCATAGTCCTCGAAATTGCCCTCGAACCACTCGACGTGGGCCTCACCCTCAAAGGCAAGGATGTGGGTGCAGATACGGTCGAGGAAGAAACGGTCGTGGGAGATGACCACAGCACAGCCTGCAAAATCTACCAGAGCATCCTCAAGTGCGCGCAAAGTTTCAACGTCCAGATCGTTCGTCGGCTCATCGAGCAGCAGCACGTTGCCGCCTGATTTAAGCAGCCGCGCCATGTGCACGCGATTACGTTCCCCGCCAGACAGCAAACCGACCTTCTTTTGCTGGTCGCCGCCTTTGAAGTTGAACGAGGAGCAGTAGGCGCGTGAGTTAATCTCTGCATCGCCAAGCTGGATAAGTTCAGCGCCACCTGTAATCGCTTGCCACACATTGTCATCAGGGTTCAGGTCATCGCGGGACTGGTCAACGTAGGACAACTGAACCGTATCACCGACTTCGACAGAGCCAGAATCGGGTTCGATCTGTCCAGTGAGCATTTTGAAGAGCGTGGATTTGCCCGCTCCGTTTGGTCCGATGACGCCCACGATACCGCCGGGTGGCAGGGAAAACTCGAGGTTTTCGACCAGCAGCTTGTCGCCCATCGCTTTGGTCAGACCTTCAACATCGATGACCTTGTTACCAAGGCGCTCACCATTGGGGATGACGATCTGGGCATTGGCGAGCTTTTCGCGCTCTGACTGATCTGCCAGTTCGTTATAGGATTTGATCCGCGCCTTCGACTTGGACTGGCGGGCCTTTGCACCTTGGCGCATCCACTCAAGTTCGCGCTCGAGGGTCTTCTGACGCGATTTGTCTTCGCGGGCTTCTTGGGAAAGACGCTTCGCCTTCGCTTCCAGCCAGTCGGAGTAGTTCCCTTCATTCGGGATACCACGGCCACGGTCCAGCTCGAGAATCCATGTTGTGATGTCATCAAGGAAGTAGCGGTCGTGGGTAACGATCAGGATCGTTCCCTTGTAATCGATGAGGTGTTGCTGGAGCCACGCGATGGTTTCCGCGTCAAGGTGGTTGGTCGGCTCGTCGAGCAGCAGCATGTCAGGCGCTTCAAGCAACAGTTTGCACAGGGCCACGCGGCGCAGCTCCCCGCCTGAGAGGTTTGCGATGTCGGCGTCGTCCGCAGGGCAGCGTAGCGCTTCCATGCTGACGTCGATCTGGCTGTCGAGATCCCAGAGGTTCTCGGCGTCGATCTGGTCCTGCAATGCGGCCATCTCGTCTGCTGTCTCGTCGGAGTAGTTCATCGCCAGTTCGTTGTAGCGATCAAGCACGGCTTTCTTTTCCGCCACACCCAGCATGACATTCTCACGGACGGTCAGCGTCTCGTCCAGCTTTGGCTCTTGCGGCAGATAGCCGACTTTGGCGCCTTCAGCGACCCAAGCCTCGCCGGTATAGTCTTTGTCCATACCAGCCATGATTTTCATCAGGGTGGATTTACCTGCGCCGTTGACGCCGACCACACCGATTTTCACTCCGGGAAGGAAGTTCAGGTGGATGTTTTCAAAGCACTTCTTCCCACCCGGATAGGTCTTTGAGACCCCTTGCATGTGATAAACGTATTGATAGGCGGCCATGGTGCGATTCCTCATCGAGATCTGGTTTGCCCCTGCAATATCTGGCGGGTCGGCAATATTCAACGTCCCGATGCATGCAGGCAGATGAACAGCAATGATACGCGAAAAACGATTCTATTTTTCGGAGAGGCACAACTGCTAGTTGCTCATCCGTTGTTTGTAATCATTTCGGGAAAACCCAGTCGAAAAAGGGGAAATTAGTTGCACAATCAGACCAAAAGGCTGAAATATCCCAAATTTAAGGCAATATGTCGCAGCTGAACCCGTTAATCTAAAAATACCCGTAGGGTGGTTTTCAGTCGTGCTCGCGGGCCAACTAGATCGCGTTTTAGATGCGGTCGGGAACAGGGGAAAGAATAATGTCTCAAACAACGCTTATTGTGGGGCTCGACGGATCGGATGCGGGTAAGCGCGCGCTCGATTTCGCCAAGGCCCGCGCAAAGCTGATCGGCGATTGCCAGATCATGCTTGTCTACGTGATCGAATGGTCTCCCTTCAGCTTTCAAACCGCTGAGGAGAACGAAAAGCGCCACGCGCGTCGTGAAGAAGAGCTTCAGCTGGCGCACGAGCGGGTCGTTGGCCCCGCTGTTCAGGCCACAACTGCCGAAGGGTGTGCTGCCACAGGTGTCGTGCAGCACGGTGACGTGGCTGATATCCTCGAAGGTCTGGCGAAAGAGCACAGCGCCTCGCAGATCATTGTGGGCCGCATGGGAGAGCGCAACATGAAAGAACGTCTGTTCGGAGGCGTGACAGGGCGGCTTGTTGCGGCATCCAGCGTTCCGATTACAGTCATTCCGTAAGGGGGAAGCAAGATGAAACGACTATTTACACTAGCCGCCACTGGCACAGCGTTGAGCCTTCCAACCCTCGCTGCGGCGCAAGAGGCGGCCTCATTCGACCAGCGGGTAAATGATATCTTTGCAGGGTCTACAGGCTGGTTTGTGAACCTGATCTTTATGAATCTGCCTGGAACGAATTTTCCGTGGATCGTGCTGTGGCTCGTTGTCGCCGCATCGATTTTTACGATCTATTTCGGATTCATTCAGGTCAAAGCGTTCGGTCACGCGATCAAGCTGGTGAAGGGTGACTATTCCGACCCGAAAGACGCGGGTGAGGTTAGCCATTTTCAGGCTCTGACAACTGCTCTGTCGGGAACGGTCGGCCTCGGAAACATCGCGGGTGTTGCGGTCGCTGTCGGCATCGGTGGACCCGGTGCCACGTTCTGGATGATTCTCGCTGGTCTCTTGGGGATGGCGTCAAAATTCACGGAATGTACGCTGGGTGTGAAATACCGCAACGAATTCCCGGACGGTACCGTTTCTGGCGGTCCGATGTACTACATGGTCAAGGGCTTCAAGGAGCGGAACCTGCCTGGTGGTCGGTTCCTGGCGATCGTATTTGCGATCTTCACCATCGGTGGTGCGCTGGGCGGCGGCAATATGTTCCAAGCCAACCAGGCACATGCGCAAATCACACAGATTACGGGTGATTTCAGCGGCCTCATCACAGGCACGATTTTTGCTGTGGTGGTGTTCCTTGTCATTGTTGGCGGCATCAAATCCATCGCTAGCGTGACGGAGAAAGTCGTGCCGTTCATGGGTGTGATGTATGTCATCGCGGCACTTATTATTCTGCTCGTGAACTATGATCAGATCGGCTGGGCGTTTGGCCAGATATTCGCAGGTGCTTTCACAGGCCTTGGTGTCGCGGGCGGTTTCGTCGGCGCGCTGATTCAAGGCTTCAAACGGGCCGCGTTCTCGAATGAGGCGGGTGTCGGTTCGGCTGCGATTGCACACTCTGCCGTGCGCACAAAAGAGCCTGTGACCGAGGGTGTTGTTTCCCTTCTCGAGCCTTTTATCGATACGGTCGTGATCTGTACGATGACGGCGCTTGTGATCACCATCTCCGGTGTATTGGTCTGGGATGCCGAGACTGGCCGCTACCTGCTTAACGAGGCGGGCACAGCAATCCAGACGGCAGATGGCTCTTCTGGTGTCGCGTTGACGTCGGCAGCGTTCGCCAGTGGCTTTAGCTGGTTTCCGTATGTGCTGGCGGTTGCAGTGATTCTGTTCGCCTTCTCTACTATGATTTCATGGAGCTATTACGGCCTCAAAGCATGGACCTACCTTTTCGGGGAAGGCAAGACGACCGAGCTGATCTTCAAGCTCATCTTCTGCTTCTTCATCATCGTGGGCGCCGCGGCACAACTCGGCGCGGTTATCGATTTCTCGGATGCGATGATCTTTGCCATGGCGGTGGTCAACATCACGGCGCTCTATTGCCTGATGCCCATCGTCAAGCGTGAGATGAACAGCTATTTTGATCGTTTGAAGACGGGTGAAATCATCAAGCACAAGCATTAAGCGAGATTGACAAATGGCGGGTCATACCGTCCCTTCGGCCCCTGAGTAATCTCGGGGGCCGTTCTCATTATGCGCCATGATATTCCATATGCTGCGGCCGGTCAGGTGATCGGATTGCTGGGCGGATCGTTCGATCCCGCGCACGCGGGCCACGCGCACATCACGCGTGAGGCGCTAAAGCGCTTTGGATTGGATCAGGTCTGGTGGCTGGTCAGCCCGGGTAATCCGCTTAAAAAGCATGGACCTGCGCCGATCGAGGCGAGGCTGGCCAAAGCACGGCGCGTTATTGACCATCCGCGTGTGCAGGTGACGGACATCGAGGCGCGTTTAGGAACGCACTATACCGCTGAGACAATAAGCGGATTACAAAAGCTCTACCCCAACCAGCGGTTCGTCTGGCTTATGGGTGCCGATAACCTCACGCAGTTCCATCTGTGGCAGGATTGGCGCCGCATCGCCGAGACGGTGCCAATGGGCATTCTTGCAAGGCCGGGGCAGCGCATTTCGGCACGGACAAGCAAAGCCGCATCGCTTTACGCGCCGTACCGCATTGCAGGTCGCTATAGCCATTTGCTGGGCCGTGCACGCGCACCTGCATGGTGCTTTGTGAATGTACCCATGATGGATGTCTCGTCCTCGGCGATCCGTGCCTCTGGCGGCTGGTCAGCGTAGCCGCGCAGAAGCGAGGCCCGCGGTCAGGATCACAATCAGGCCCGCCCATGTCCAGACATTCGGTAAATCGCCAAAGATGGCCCACCCGAGGCCCACTGCGGCGACCAGTTGGAAATAGACAAGTGGCGCGATGCGTGTGGCCGGGATCAGTTTGTAGGCATACAAAAGCAAGAGGTTACCCAACATTGAACACAGTGCTGAAGTGACAGTCAGGGCAACGACGATTCCGTTGAATTCCGGAAGTGCATTTAGGCCGAAGGGGAGCAAAAGCAGGGCTGCGATGACAAGCTGGGTAAAAGTCATCGCAAGCGGGGTCCCAAGCCCGCCGAGCCAGCGCGACATCGTCAGGAAGACGCCGTAACTTGCGCCTGCGGTTAAAGCCCAGAGTACGCCCGCGCCCGTTTCCACACCAGGTCGCACAACAATCAGCACGCCGAAAAAGCCCAAAATGATCAGCGCCGAGCGTGTCGGCGTCACTGGTTCACGCAGGAAGATCACGGCCAACACATAGCTGATCAACGGTCCGACAAAGAATGCGGCGAAAACGGTCGCTATGTCTTCGATCTGGAGCGCTCTCTGGATGCAAGTAATTCCAGCAGCCAGAACAGCGGCGCGTACCCAGATTCGCCAGTTTCCCAACAGCGCCCAAGCGCTACGGCTGATAAACGGCGTGATAAGGAATGCGCCGACCAAAAACCGCGACCATGCCACAAAAATGGGGGCTGTGTTGTAAGTGCCTGTCAGTAGTTTACCTGCGCTGTCCCCCGCAGGGATCAGCGACATCGCCAGAAACATGATGAGAACCGCGCGCTGCATTCGAAATGCGCTACCACGTATCTGAAATCAAAGGAAACGTGATTTATCCGCGCTTGTAGCTATCGCCTCACTTAGGGTAATCCTGTGGATATGAAACGCTATTTTTCACGACGAAACTTTCTGGGATCAGCCGCTGCTGCGGGCCTAATGGGCGCGCAGGCGGCGCAGGCGGCTACGCCGACGACATCCCTGCGCCCCGTGATGCGGGGGGAAGATTTCTTCAAACGTGCAGTGCGCAGTGTCGAAGATATTCTGGGCGAGGCAAAGCTGGTCGGCAAAGTTTCATTTGCGGTCTCGGATGCGAAAACCGGACTTGGGCTTGAATCCAAAGACGCCGCGACCGCGCGCCCGCCTGCCAGTGTAACCAAGGCGATAACAGCACTTTACGCACTAGATGCGCTTGGACCTGATCACCGTTTCGAGACGCGACTGATCGCGACGGGTGGCGTTGAGGGTGGCGAAGTGCAAGGTGACTTGGTCCTTGTGGGCGGCAGCGACCCGACGCTTGATACCGACATTCTCGGCCGGATGGCAGCAAATCTCAAAGCGGCTGGCATCATCGGTGTCAAAGGGGGGTTCAAAGTATACGAAGCAAGCCTTCCCGTGCTCGCGCGAATCGATCCCAAGCAACCCGATCAAGTCGGCTACAATCCTGGCGTCTCTGGTCTGGCACTTAACTACAACCGCGTGCATTTCGAATGGAAACGCGCGAGTGGCCAATACACCGTCACGATGGAGGGGCGCACCGAGCGTTATCGTCCCGCTGTGCAAATGGCCTCCATGACAATCCGTGACCGCGGCACGCCAGTCTATGCTTACGAAAGTCGGAATGGAAAAGACGTCTGGAGCGTTGCGCGTGGTGCGCTGGGCAACAGTGGGGCACGTTGGTTGCCAGTACGTAAACCGGGGCTTTATGCGGGCGAAGTGTTCCAGACGCTCGCAGGTTCAAATGGCATCCGTCTGGGCAAGCCGCAAATGATTGATGTCGTGCCAGCGGGGGATGTCCTTGTGCGGCATCAAAGCGACGATCTGCGCCGCATTCTACGCGACATGCTGAAGTGGTCCACGAACCTCACTGCTGAAATGATGGGCCTTGCCGCGACTGTGGCGCGGGGCACGAAACCCGCAAGTCTAAAAGCCTCGGCAGAGCAAATGAACGTCTGGGCGCGCGCCAATCTGGGGATGCAGTCGGCGGCTTTGGTTGATCATTCAGGCCTTGGCGATGACAGTCGCGTCACGGCAGCAGATATGGTCACTGCCTTGATCAAGGTCCGCGACGAGGGATTGCGCGATATCCTCAAACCAATTGCGATGCGCGACGAGAAGCGTCGTGTGATCAACGATCATCCAATCAAGGTGGACGCGAAAACCGGCACGCTGAATTTCGTCTCGACGCTGGCAGGCTATCTGACGGGGCCTGACGGGACCGAGATGGCGTTCGCTATTTTCGCCGCCGACGAGGGCATACGCGCCACGCTCAGCCGTGCCGAGCGCGAAGGCCCGCCAGGGGGCAAGACTTGGAACAGGCGCGCCAAACGGATGCAACAACAGCTCATTGAACGCTGGGGTGTCCTCTACGGGGCCTAGCTGTCTTCTTTTGGTTCCAAATATCCCGGGGGAATTGGCCAAAGGCCAAGGGGGCTGGCCCCCTGTCTCTACCTGAATTTAGCCGAGAGTAAGATGGCGTGCCCGCGCGCCGCGCTCAATCGCTGCTGCATGCAACCGGTCTATGTTTAGCTCATAGCGGATTTCTTCGAGAATGCGCAGTTCTGCCTCTTCCAGCGTGCCATCTGCGGCCGCCACGTCACAGGCCAGCGCATACGCTGTCTCGTTAAGGCGGTCGGGCAAGGCTTCTTTTATCAACCCGAACAAGGCATCAAGGCCATCCTCTTGCTCGAACAGGTCAAACACCATCTGGCTTACGGATTGGATACGGTCCACATCGAAGTCTGCGAAAACCGGCAGCATGTTGACTGCTGTCTGAATCTTGATCAACTCAGCTGTGCCGATGTCTTCGTCCGAGACAGAAACGGCGACCATGACAGCCACAAGACAGTCTTGGGCGCTAAGTGTAAGGGAGGGGTTGTCGGACATTTTCAAGATTCCTTTACGCAAACAGGCGAGAGCGCAGATTATTGACGGCGGGTGGCTTCGGCAATAGATGAAGCCGCAGCGGCGCGATAGGGCGCATGTGATTATTTTCGGGAAGTTTGATATGTCTGAGATGCGGGATGCAGCAATGCAGAGCAAAGCGTGGCCTTTTGAAGAAGCGCGTCGTCTGCTCAAACGTGTCGGCGGCAAGACGCCCGAGAAGGGGTATGTCCTGTTCGAAACGGGCTATGGTCCCTCCGGCTTGCCCCACATCGGCACCTTTGGCGAAGTGGCACGCACCACGATGATCCGTCGCGCCTTCGAGGCGATCAGCGATATTCCCACACGGCTTGTCTGTTTTTCTGACGATCTTGATGGCATGCGCAAAGTGCCGAGCAATGTGCCCAACCCCGATACGCTGACGGAGCATCTGCAGCGGCCGCTTACCTCCGTGCCAGACCCGTTCGGCGAGTTCGAGAGCTTTGGTCACCACAACAACGCCATGCTGCGCCGTTTCCTCGATACCTTCGGGTTTGAATACGAGTTCATCTCGGCCACGGAATTCTATGGCACGGGTCAGTTCGACGAAATTCTGATGCGCGCTGCCGAGAAGTATGACGAGATCATGGAGGTCATGCTCAAATCCTTGCGTGAGGAACGCCGCCAGACTTACTCAATCTTCCTGCCCATCCATCCTGAGAGCGGGCGGGTGATGTATGTGCCGATGAAGTCTGTCGATGCCAAAGCAGGCACCATTACCTTTGACACCGAGAACGGCGAAGAGATGACCCTGCCTGTTACGGGCGGCAACGTGAAGCTTCAGTGGAAGCCCGACTTCGGAGCGCGCTGGGCAGCACTTGGCGTAGATTTCGAGATGTACGGTAAGGATCACAGCACCAACACGCCGATCTACGATAAGATTTGTCGTATCCTCGGGGCGCGCGCGCCAGAGCATTTCAGCTATGAGTTGTTCCTTGATCAGGATGGCCACAAGATTTCCAAGACGTCCGGCAATGGTCTGTCGATTGACGAATGGCTTACCTATGCGAGCGCGGAATCGCTGTCGTATTTCATGTATCTCAAGCCCAAGACCGCCAAGCGGATGTATTTCGACGTGATCCCGAAGGCCGTGGACGAATATCACCAGCAATTGCGCGCCTTTGAGACACAAGATGTCAAAGGTCAGCTTAATAATCCCGTCTGGCACATCCACAGCGGTGACGTGCCCAAGTCTGATATGGTCGTGCCGTTTTCGATGTTGCTGAACCTCGCGTCTGTGTCTTCGGCTGAGGATAAGGGCCAGCTTTGGGGCTTTATCCAGCGCTATGCGCCCGATGCTACACCGCAAAACAATCCGGGCATGGATAAGGCGGCCGAGTTCGCGGTGCGGTATTACAATGACTTTGTGAAGCCTGCCAAAGTCTTCCGCGCACCCAACGATCTGGAGCGTGAAGCCCTACAAGATCTGCGCGCACAGTTGGCCGCGTGGGACGGTGGTCTTGATGCCGAAGCGCTGCAAACGATGGTCTTTGCTGTAGGTAAGGAGCGGTTTGACCCGCTGCGTGACTGGTTCACGGCGCTCTATGAAGTACTTCTCGGGGCATCTCAGGGGCCGCGCTTTGGCGGTTTCATCGCGCTTTACGGTGTGGACGAAACGGTTGCCCTCATTGATGACGCATTGGCGGGAAAGCTCGTCCAAAGCTGATTTTCTTGCCCCATCGCTGATGCGCGTTAGCTTATGTGCATCAGCGATGGGGAGAGACGATATGAAGACTGTACTTCTGGCTACGGTTCTTACTGTGGCTTCGACATTAGGAGCCTTCGCGCAAGATACTGAAATCCGCGGCGTGATCAGCGAGCAGTTTGAAGCGTTCAAGGCCGATGATTTCGCCAAAGCGTTCACATTCGCCAGCCCTGCGATCCAGAGTTTCTTTATGAGCTCCGAGAATTTCGGGCGCATGGTAACGCAAGGCTATCCGATGGTTTGGCGGCCCGCGGATGTTGCCTTCCTTGAGTTGCGCGAGGAGGAGGGCATCTACTGGCAAAAGGTCGAGATCAAAGATGAAAAGGGCCGCTTGCACTATCTTGAATACCGCATGCAGCGCACGCAGGCGGGGTGGCGCATCAATGGCGTCCAGATACTTGATGCTCCGGGTGCGGCGGTCTAATGCGCAACACCACCGTCACGGTCGTATAGCACTGCATTAAACCTACATTGATATTTCCCTCAGCCTGTCCGGCATTTGCGCCGGCAAGCGCGAAAGGGATACTTATGAACACGGCCACACTGACGCCTGCACCCTACTCCGAGGGGCTGGAAGCTTATTCAACTGGTGACGGTACGCCGGGCACATCGAACTATGCCACCTCTGGAAACGGGGCTTTTGTCCCCGCGGATGAGGACTTTGGTGGAGCTCTGGAGATATTGAAAACCTCCAGCACCCAGCGCTTGCGTTATATGGGCCAGACACCCATCGAACCTGGCTGCTATGTGCAGATCAAAGTGCGCGTGAAAGCCATTAGCGGTGAGCTCCCCTCGGTTCGCATCGCCGCCTATGCGGCACGATCTAATGGCAACGCCGTCAGTGGTGTGGATACGACAGGACCGTCGGTTGCGTTGACGACCTATGGCGAAGTCGTCGAGCTCAGCCTGATTGTCGGGATCGGCAACCGCGATGGAGTCGATCTGGTCTGGGGACCAACGGCAGACTACGGACACTTTGGCATCGACCTACTGGGCCAGAACGGCGGCGTTGTGCGGGTGGATGATATCGAGATTACAGATGCCTCGGCGCTGTTTCTGGGAGACATCGTGTCGACCGTTGATGTACGTGATTTTGGCGCAATCGGCGACGGCAGCACGGATGACACTGCTGCTTTTGAGGCTGCGAACGCGGCGGCCAATGACCGTACCGTCCTTATTCCTGCAGGTACATTCCGCCTTAATGGCAACGTCACTTTCGACGCGCCCACGAAATTCGAGGGCACCGTCAGCATGCCTGCAAGTGCGATGCTGTTGCTCAGGCAGAATTTTGATTTGCCCAACTATATTCAAGCCTTTGATGATGAAGAGCTGGCCTTCCGCAAAGCGTTTCAGGCACTTCTGAACAATTCAGATCATGAATCGCTCGATCTTGGGGGGCGAAAGGTTGCTCTGACAGGCCCGATCGACATGCAGGCAGCGGTTCCGAACCGCACGCGCTATGAGACACGGCGTGCCATACATAACGGTCAGCTTATTGCCTTGCCCGGTGGGGATTGGGAGTCTACTTCAATCTCCCATCGCGGAACCTATAGCGCCAGTGACCCAAGGACGCTCACGGATGTCGCCAATACGGCCAACATCCCGATCGGGAGCACGGTCAGCGGTTCGGGGGTCGGTCGTGAAATCTATGTCCGTGGCAAGAGCGTCACGCGCCGCGAACTCTATCTGAGCGAGCCTTTGCATGATGCGGTCGGCAGGCAGCTTTATACCTTTGAACGTCATAAATACATGCTGGATTTCAGTGGGTTTGACGTTCTGGCCAAATTCATCATGCATAATATCGAATTTCAATGCCAGCAGTTGTGTAGCGCGATCATGCTGGCCGAGAAAGGATCTACTTTTACAATCCGTGACTGCTTTATTACCACGCCAAAGGATCGGGGTATTACATCTATGGGGTCGGGGTGTCAGGGCATGTTCATCGAGCGATGCCAATTTCTATCCTCTGAAAATGCTCTCAACGTGTCACAACGCAAGAGTATTGCGCTGAATGTGAACGCAAATGATGTGAAGCTGCGGAACTGTCGTGCCGAACGCTTCAAGCATTTTGCTGTCATGTCTGGTCAGAACCACCTGATTGTCGGCAACCACTTCTTCCAAGGCGATTCGATTGACGGCGGTATACGCTCCGCTGGGATAGTCCTGGCGGAGCCGTCTGCGTCATGCATTTTCTCCAACAACTATGTCGACAACGCGTTTCTGGAGTGGACGAACGAGCGCGACGCGACACCCAACCTAACCAGCGGCTTTTCGTTCAGCTCGCTTGATGTGACAAGCAACATCTTTTTGTCCGGCGATGTCTCTTCAAGCTTTAGCTTCCTTGTGGTCACGCCTTACGGCTCGGGGCACTACCTGAACGGCCTAAACGTGGCGGGCAATAGGTTCCGGAGTATCAACGGCTCAATCACGCGGGCAGAGCGCGTCGATACCAGCTATGCCGATCTGGACTTTACCAGAACGCGGAATGTGCGGTTCGAGGGCAACTCGTTTCACGGGATTAGTCGCCCCGTTGCCAACCCGCTTCACAAAGAGATGCAGCAAAACACGGATCAACAGACATGGGTGGTCGATACGGGGCCGGGGCTGCCCTTTGAGGCGCGTGCGCTCAGCATTGATGCCGTTGCTGTGCGGGGCGGTGTACGCAACGCGTCCAACCAGCGCAACTATGACCATCCTTTTGTACGTGCACAGCAGGGGCCTGATTCTGATCAGGTTCACGTCATCTGGTCCGAGGCCGTGAGCGGCAAGATTTCCGTAACAGTTCGAATGGACAACGACGTGGTCTAGACGTCTCAAGGCCCGCCGCTTCGGCAGACATCTGTCGGAGCGGCCCTAGAACTTGCGCCAAAGACCGAATTTCACAGCGCTGTTTTCAAAATCACCGATCGTGGTTTCAGTACCTATATGGATGCTGAATTTTGCATTCTTTGGAGTAATTATCACAGAGGGGGCAAGTTTTGCGATGCTATATTCATCTGAAAAGGCGGTGAAGAACTGGAACATGCCAGCCGTGACGGGGGTAAAGTTCAAGCCGACCGTCGCATCGACTTTTGCGATGTGCTGCGCTTCTTCAATGTCCCAGATTGTAGCTGCTTCAACAGTGACCCAGCCTGTCTTCTCACGCAGTTCTATTCCTTTGCCCCAGCTGAGCGCCGTGCGCAGATGGGGTTTGGTTGTGACATCTGTCCAGCTTGCGCCGACCCCAACGTCATAGGCCCACTTGGACACAGCATCAGTTGCTGAAAGCGCGCGCCGGATTGAAAATGTGGCAGAGCCACTGACCGCGCCAAGATAGAGACGTGACATCCCGATATCGGCAATCAGCGTTGTGTCGGACGTGAGGCCGTATTCCACATAGGTCTGACTCGTTGTATCCAGATAATAGGTTCCTGTGACGGATACTGCCGTAAAGGTTGCTCCTTTCTCACGCAGCCATGGCCCAGCTTGTGCGCTGTGTGCCAAAGCAACGAGTATGAAGGCAGCAATGAATCGGTAAAGCACGTGGATACTGTTCTCCTGCGCTTACTTTCGGTTAATCGCAGTTAACAAACGGTTACTCTAGGTTAGAAAGATAGCTGGCACCTCTAAACCGGACGGCGACAGGGAGACGTTGTGAAGATATTAGTAGACGGCTCGAACGTATTGTTCTGGCGCGCAGGCCAGCCCGATCCAGAAGCGCCGATGCAAGTCTTCCGCGCCCTTGTGGCGCGCCGCTATACGCCCGTGATCTACTTCGATCATAGTATTCACAGATATCTAGGGCAGGGTGAGCTGGAGCGTTTAGCAGGGCAAACCTCCCCAATCATCGTGCCGCGTGGCACCTCCGCTGATGGTGCTTTGCTGGAGGCCTGCGATCAGGGGCGTTTCCAGATCGTCAGCGGAGACCGTTATCAGGCGTGGCGCGGCCAATTTCCGAACCTGCGCGGCAGGTGGCTTGTCACAGGACGGATCGAGAAGGGCGGGCGTGTGAGCTTTTCGAAAAAGCTCAGGCCCGCCCCGCTCTAGGTCTATCGCCCGCGTCTTTTAACGCCACCACGCATACCGCCTCGGCCCATCGTGCTGCGGCCCGATTTCTGCTTGGCGTCAACAACGGCTTTATCTACTGCATATTGCCGCGCCATTGGGTCATCCGCGATGGTAAGGTCTACCGCCTCCAAACGCTTGACCTCGTCGCGCAGGCGCGCGGCCTCTTCAAATTCGAGGTTCTCGGCCGCTTTGCGCATGTCTGTGCGCAGCCCCTCAAGCACGGTTTGAAGATTCCCACCCGCCAGCGGATTGTCGATCTTGGCCGTGACACGGGATTGGTCGGTGTCGCCTTGATACAGCCCTGCAAGAATATCCTCGACGTTCTTCTTTACCGTCATCGGCGTGATGCCGTGCTCTTCGTTATAGGCGAGCTGCTTGGCGCGGCGGCGCTCTGTCTCGCCCATGGCGCGTTCCATACTTCCGGTAATGCGGTCGGCATACATGATCACACGGCCTTCGGCGTTACGCGCCGCACGGCCGATGGTCTGGATCAGGGAGGTTTCCGAACGCAGGAAGCCCTCCTTATCTGCGTCTAGAATTGCTACAAGCCCGCACTCGGGAATGTCCAACCCTTCGCGCAGAAGGTTGATCCCGATCAGCACATCGAATGCCCCGAGGCGCAGATCGCGCAAAATCTCGATCCGCTCGATGGTATCGATATCGCTGTGCATATAGCGGACACGAATGCCCTGTTCATGCATGTACTCGGTAAGGTCTTCGGCCATGCGTTTGGTCAGCGTGGTGCACAGCGTGCGCATCCCCTGCTCGGTCACTTTGCGCACCTCGTCGAGCAGATCATCCACCTGCATCTCGACGGGGCGTATTTCGATCACGGGGTCAATCAGGCCCGTAGGGCGAATGATTTGCTCGGTGAACACGCCGCCCGACTGCTCCAACTCCCAAGCGGCGGGTGTGGCGGATACAAATACCGATTGCGGCCGCATCGCGTCCCATTCCTCGAACTTGAGCGGCCGGTTGTCCATGCACGAAGGCAGGCGGAAGCCGTGCTCGGCCAGTGTCATCTTGCGTCTGAAGTCACCCTTATACATGCCGCCGATCTGCGGCACAGAGACATGGCTCTCGTCGGCGAAAACGATTGCATTGTCGGGGATAAATTCGAACAGGGTAGGGGGCGGCTCTCCAGGTGCGCGGCCCGTCAGGTAGCGCGAATAGTTCTCGATCCCGTTGCACACGCCTGTCGCCTCAAGCATCTCCAGATCGAAATTACAGCGTTGCTCCAGCCGCTGCGCCTCCAGCAGCTTGCCCTCGGCGACCAATTGGTCCAGCCGCATCCGCAGCTCTTTCTTGATGCCGATGATGGCCTGATTCATCGTGGGCTTTGGTGTCACGTAGTGCGAGTTTGCATAGATGCGGACCTGCTCTTTTGTGTCCGTTTTCTCGCCTGTCAGCGGATCAAACTCCGTAATGCTTTCCAACTCCTCGCCAAAGAAGCTCAGCCGCCATGCGCGGTCATCAAGGTGCGCAGGGAAGATCTCGAGACTGTCGCCGCGCACACGGAAGGTGCCCCGCTGGAAGGCTGCATCGTTGCGTTTGTAGGCTTGGGCCACCAGATCGGCGATCACCTGCCGCTGATCATATGAGGTGCCCACCTTCAAGTCCTGCGTCATGGCGCCATAGGTCTCGACCGAGCCAATGCCGTAGATGCACGATACAGAAGCGATGATAATCACATCATCGCGCTCCAGCAGCGACCGCGTGGCCGAGTGGCGCATGCGGTCGATCTGTTCGTTGATCTGGCTCTCTTTCTCAATGAAGGTATCCGAGCGCGCGACATAGGCTTCGGGCTGGTAGTAATCATAGTAGCTGACGAAATACTCGACCGCATTGTCGGGAAAGAAGCCTTTGAACTCACCATAAAGCTGGGCAGCCAGCGTTTTGTTAGGGGCTAGGATGATCGCGGGGCGCTGGGTCTCCTCGATCATCTTCGCCATGGTGAAGGTCTTGCCCGTACCCGTTGCGCCCAGCAGCACCTGATCACGCTCGCCTGCAAGAATGCCTTCAGACAGCTCCTTGATCGCGGTTGGCTGGTCGCCCGCAGGTTCGAACTCCGTTGAGAGCACGAAAGTCTTGCCGCCTTCCAGCTTGGGCCGCGTGCGCACATCCTCTGCCGGATTGGCAAGAAAGGCTTCGGTCACTTTGCTTCTATCGGTCTGCGCATAGGGCATCAGGGATGTCTCCGCTTGTTAGACTATATAACTGTCATGTTTTGACGGCTGTTCAAGGTGCACAGGCAGTCCAATTGTTAGAAACTGGCAGCAGAGCACACCCTTGATCCAAACGGTGCGCCATGCCATATCCGAGCCAAGCCATTCACGGAGAGAGCCATGCGCGCGAGAATCTATCAGCCAGCCCGTACAGCAATGTCATCGGGCACTGCAAAGACCAAGCATTGGGTGCTTGAGTTCGCTCAGGCGGAGGCGCGTGAAGTTGATCCATTGATGGGCTGGACCTCCTCCGCCGACACACAAAGTCAGGTGAAGTTGCAGTTCGAGACCAAAGAGGATGCGCTCGAGTACGCGACCGAGCATGGAATCAACGTTCAGGTTCAGGACCCGAACAAGCGCAAGCCGGTTATCCGCGACGGCGGCTATGGCGAGAACTTTGCCACGGGCCGTCGGGGCGCTTGGACGCACTAAACCTGCCAGAGGAGCGCTGACATGCAGCATCGCCGCCTTGGCCGGAACGGCCCTCTCGTGCATCCGCTGGGCATCGGTGCGATGTCATTCTCCAACTTTTACGGCCCCACGACCGAAGCGCAAAGCCACGACATTCTGGATGCGGCAGTCGCGGCGGGGGTCAGCCATATCGACACCTCCAATGTCTATGGCATGGGCACCTCCGAGACGGTGATCGGAACGTACCTCAAGGCCAACCCAACGGCGCGCGACCACTTTAGCATTGCGACCAAAGGCGGCATCACCCGCAACCCCGACGGGCCGGGCAATATCTTTGACAATTCTCCGGCACATTTACAGGCAGAGCTGGAGGGCAGCCTCAAACGCATGGGCGTTGAAGCGGTTGATCTCTATTATGTGCATCGCCGCGATGCGTCTGTACCGATTGAAGAAGTAACCGAGACAATGGCGGCACTGGTCAAGTCAGGCAAAGCCAAGTCGATCGGCTTTTCCGAAATTGCGCCCACCTCGCTTCGCCGCGCGCATGCTGTTCATCCTGTCACTGCTGTTCAGTCCGAATATTCGCTTAGCACGCGCAGCCCTGAATTGGGGTTGGTCCAGACCTGTGCCGAGCTTGGTGTGGCGCTTGTGGCCTTCTCTCCCATAGGCCGCTCGTTCCTGACTGATACGCCGCTGACCTATGCGGCGGCGCAAGAGTTGCCTTTCCTGACACATAACCCACGCTTCATGCAGCCAAACTATGATGCCAATATTGCAGCCGTTGCGCCGTTCCAGAAACTTGCGGCAGACATGGGCATCTCAACGGCAGGTCTGGCGATCGCTTGGGTGCTCGCGCAAGGCGAACATGTGATCCCGATCCCGGGCACCCGCTCGCTCTCCCATTTTGCACAATTGCTTGAAGGGGCAGGGCGCGCCTTGACGGCTGATGAACTGACGGCAATCGCAGAAATCCTGCCAGTAGGCTGGGCGCATGGTGACCGCTATTCCGCTTCGCAATGGAACGGGCCTGAGCGCTACTGCTGAACGGCAAACAGGACGCTACGGCATCGCGATAAAAATAGAATTGCTGCGCGAGACTTGCGCCGCTAGCGTGCAGTGAAACAGCCCTCGCTGCGGCCCGCCGTAGCTACGATCAAAGGATATGCCGATGGCCCTCAAGATTGACACCGACCGCTTCACCAATCTGGCGCTTGAGGAGCACGATGGCGGCCTTTGGGTCGTGACCCTCAACCGCCCAGCAAAGCGTAATGCGCTGGACATCGACACGATTGAAGAGCTCGTCGATTTCTTCTCGGTAGCGCCCCGCGCAGGCGTGCGCGCCGTTGTGTTGGCAGGAGCAGGGGATCACTTCTGTGCTGGTCTCGATCTGGTTGAGCATCACGACGAGGACCGTAGTCCCGCCGACTTTATGCACGTTTGTCTGCGTTGGCACGAGGCGTTCAACAAAATGGAATATGGTGGTGTGCCTGTGATTGCGGCGCTGCAAGGGGCTGTCGTTGGTGGCGGGCTTGAGCTGGCCAGTTCCGCCCATGTCCGTGTCATGGATCAATCTGCCTATTTCGCGCTGCCAGAAGGTCAGCGCGGATTGTTCACAGGCGGAGGGGCCACGATCCGCGTCACCGATCTGGTTGGCAAAGCGCGCATGATCGACATGATGCTGACGGGCCGGGTCTATCAGGGCCAAGAGGCCGTTGATCTGGGACTGGCACAATACATCGTTGAGGGCTCCAGCTTTGACGCCGCGATGGATCTGGCGCGCAAAGCCGCTGAAAACCTTCCGCTGTCCAACTTCGCGATCTGCTCCGCGGTGAGCCATATGCAGAATATGTCTGCCATGGATGCCGCCTATGCCGAGGCGGTGGTTGCAGGGGTGGTCAACACCCAGCCTGCTGCCCGCGAAAGACTGGCAGCATTCGCCGATAAAACCGCTGCGCGCGTTCGCCGCAACGATTAGGCGTAGCGCATCGCCTTCCGTGCCCTATCTCGTTTTCCAGATACGGCACGGAGGCACCGAATATGACACAGCGCAACAATTTGAAAATCTATGACGACGTCGCAGCGCAATGGTGGTCCGACGACATCCGTTGGGTGCGCACACTCAAGAACATGGTGCCGGGACGTCTGGGATATTTTGACAAGCTGATCGACTGGCAGGGCAAAGCGGTCCTCGATCTGGGCTGTGCGGGCGGGTTCATGGCTGAAGCGCTGGATGATCGCGGCGCGCAGGTCACAGGTATCGACCCCGCCGCCGAAGCCATCGCTGCCGCAACCGCTCATGCGCAGGGGCGTGACATTACATATGATGTCGGTGTGGGAGAGGCGCTTCCATATATGGACGGGCAATTCGATGCTGTCGTCTGTGTCGATGTGCTGGAACATGTTCAGGACTTGGATCAAGTGCTGCGCGAGGTAGCGCGCGTTCTCAAACCTGGTGGCATGTTCCTGTTTGATACAATCAACCGCAACATCATCGCGCGTCTTGCCACGATCACAATAGCTGAAGACATTCTCCATCTACTCCCCAAAGGCACGCACGACCCTGCGATGTTCATAAAACCTGCCGAACTGCTGGCTGGGCTCGAATCTGCAGGAATGGAGCCAGCCAAGATTACTGGATTAGGTCCAAGGGGCATTAATCTGCGTGGCGACCTTATATTCGGACAGCTGCCGCTGAAGTCGGTCATCTATATGGGCAGCGCTTTGAAAAACTGAACGCCGACAAGGCGTGATTCCACCCGAGTCGGGCAGTAATCGCACCTAACACTCCTGAGGAACGTCTAAATGTTAGGCGAAACCGTCCGAGTGCGGAGAAAAACCACCTCCAGATACAAAAAATTCTTGGACCGAAAGAGCGTGATCGTCATAAAAATATAGAGGTTTAGCACTGGCGTTCGGCAGGCATCGGGAAAAAATGACGAAAGAGTCATTTTCCGTGTAAAAACCGCTTGCGGCTTCTGGGAACTAACACTAGAACGCCCCTTACCGAAGCGCAGCAATGAGCGACGGGGCAGCGGACGGGACGCGGCGGAGACGCTGAGGACTTGAGGCGAAGTAAGGAATTCAGAGAGATTGACGGCGGGGCGCGCTAGAGTTATACAGCGCATCTTGTTGATTTTTGTCTCTACGTTATTTGAAAATTAGATATCTGAAGAGATATGTGGGCGGTTTGGTCTATTTCGATGGATCAACGTCTGTATATCGCGCTCTTAGGACTTCGGTTCGATGATAGAGTGTCAGCTTCACTGTTTGAGTGGCTTTCGGTTACTTTGGTAACTTTAAGTACATCAAACAGAAAAGACGCCATATGATTTCAGTAAGGTCATATGGTCGATGTGCAGAGGTTCGACGTCAAGGATATGCTGGTAACAGCATTTCAACTTGAGAGTTTGATCCTGGCTCAGAACGAACGCTGGCGGCAGGCCTAAC